>Ga0209671_1002230_pt1 | contig 17497 bp, 3 predicted proteins | sample WorMetHERISLAND2_2_FD_187401 | JGI IMG/M metagenome (GOLD analysis project Ga0209671, IMG submission 187401) | Marine gutless worms symbiont microbial communities from Max Planck institute for Marine Microbiology, Germany - Olavius geniculatus... | ecosystem: Host-associated > Annelida >...
GGGGTGGGGACGGGGACAAAATATTCTACCGTGTCATCCTCTACTTCCGACAGATGCGGATACGATGTAAAGCGTTTTTGTTCCAGTCGACAGAGCAGGCATGCATTTGTCGAGCGAAAGTAATATTACTTTAAGCTAGGACGACGACGACGGCAGAGCTAAGCTGGCAGCGACGGAAGACGACACACCGGCACTATCTACGATGACAAGGTTGTCATAGTTCGCGCCGTATTCATTGGCCGTCGGTCAACACACACAAGATGTGACTGACCACGCACCCTCACTCGTCGCTGCTTTTATCCGTCTATATCTGCGCCGCACCGCAAGTAAAGTCACCGAAAGGTGGATTTCTGGGCCGCAAAATGCAACTCGTGTGCTAATAACATGCATTTTTTATCATCGTCAGCCCGTGCTCGGCGTGTACATGTAGCTTTTTCGTACTGGCCAATCTGTGAGTCTCCGCAGCGCAGGAAAAATTGGAGCCGACACATTTTGGAAATAGTGTTTACGTTTTTTAATAGCTGTCTGTCAGAACTCTTGTTTAGCGTGTCTGAGACAACACAGTTTTGTGGTGCTGTCTATTTAGACCATTTTGTCAGTTCGAAATGACAACGTATATCATCAGCATTAGTAATGTTGCCGCCCTTTCAATTCACTACCACAAATTAAATCCCGCATATAATATCAGCAGGCTAAATTGACAAGTTTCAGAAATTATGTAAACACCTAGTGAAACTTGGCTGAACCTATCTGTCTTCATAGATAAAACTATGTAAGCGCTTGGAGACATAGGCGAAAATTACGAATTAGTCTGAATAAATAGTCTGACAAAATACTGTTACTTGAGCTATCTCAGTACCCGCAAAAATCTAGCTGTCAAAAAATGCTAAATTATCTTAATTCGCTGACGTAATCACTGGTCCTTAATCTTTATGCTGTGCGACACAAGGCTTCTAACTGCTTACGTAAATTGCATTTCACGCGAAACGCCCTAAGTACATCCTGTACGTTTAGTGACAGGCCTCCGCTCGGACCCGCTATGGGCACTCACAGCACTCAGAAAATCCCCTAGCTCATTAAGAAAACGAATTGGGTTTAGAAAAATGGAACAAAAAACATACTTCAGAAACAGAAGAAAGGAAAAAGGATCGCGGTCCCCAAATTCAAGTTTTGTATACAATAATGCAACGCTGTCTGACTCAACAGCTGGACTATTAGAAAAAAGCACAAAGTGAAAGGCAAACAGAAAAATGCAAGAACATGATAAAAATAGGAAGCAGTCGTAGCCCGCAGGTACCTCCGCCAAGGCAAAGCTATTCGCCAAGTGGCGTTACCATCTTCGCTTTGCCAGCGGTTCCCTTATGCCCCCTTTAACGCAATGATAACGAAAATTTCAAAGTGATCCAGGATTCCTGCCGGATCACCCCCAAAACTGAATCACTGGTAGTCCGTGCCATGCCCGACATAACCTCAAAGTTTCAGAAAGATCCGTCCATAACTTTTTGAGTTATCTTGCTAACACACAGACAAACAAACAGACAAACAAAACCCGGCAAAAACATTACCTCCTTGGCGAAGGTAAAAATCACTTCTGTGTATATCTAAGAGAAATATAAGCTTTACAATTCAAGCGCGTAACGAGGGCAGCCGGGGTGACATTAATCCGGAGTTTGACCTCAAAAAGCACACATAACGCATTTTAACGAATGTTGAAATCAAAAATAACATATTTTATGACACAAACGCGCACATTACGGTATATAGCTTACTCGATAAAAGTCTAGAAGAAAAAGACACCAGTAGACAGAGGCCTGCCTTACTATACCATTAAGTTATATTTTTATGGGCTGTGTTGACTTGCACCCCAACATTTCCTACACGTATAGGCCTACCCCGTGTACACCAGTGTCTAAACAGTCATTTAAGTGCCACACCTCCCTTATTGCTGGGAGCTAATAACTTCTGCTTACTCTGCTATCCGCCTACTGGAATGCTTTGCGTAACACTACAGTTTCGCGGGCCTGGTGAGGTCAGCGGGTACGAAGGTTACCACTGGCCTTTGACTGCGTGACTGACATTATTGGCCTCAAAGGGAATGACTTCACCGTCGCAAAGTCCCACCGTGAGACAGCAATAATCACGCAAGACTTAGTAGGATACTCTCCTTCTCTGTTCCTCTCTGACTGAAGTCTCTGTTCAAAGCGAATCAGTCACGACTTTGTATCGCATCAAAATGCTCCACCGATCATTACCACACGCTCTGTCGATAAAGCGTACATATTTCAAACGTTTTAACTTTAAAAGTCTACTTGACTGCAGCCTGCACGCATCCTATCACGCTGTATGTGCACTATGACCACTCGCTGAATTTAGATTGAAAACAGAGGAATTGTAACCTGCTGACAGTGTCATTGCAAGTAGCTGTCCACCGTGAAATAATTAATTAGAACGATATGAACACCCGTCATGTAGTTTTTTTGTGCTAACTCCGACAAGTATAAACAGATTTGAATAATATTCCTTTTACTGTTGCATTTGAAATAAAACGTGGAAAAAGTTATTACTCGACCGCCACCGTGCCTCAAAGCCTGCATGAATCTTTTTACGCGCGAAAGCAGCTATTGCTTTCAGCGCGTCTTAGCCATCGCAATTCCGTCCGTTCGTCTGTCTGTCCGTCTGTCTGCCCGTCTGTCTGTCACACGGGTGGATCAGTCAAAAGCGTTGCAAGCTAGAATCACCAAATCTTTACCGTCGGCTGCCTGGAAGACTCTAGTTTCAAGAACCGTAAACCATTTCCTTAAGTTCGAAGGTGGCCACCCCGAACGAGGGCGCTAAATGAGAACGGCGTGGGAAAAATTTGCGATTTTTGGCCAACAAGTTGCTGTATTTCAATAACGGTGCGAGATAGGGCCTAGGTTACTATTAATCACTAACAAAAAGTCGTACATTGGCTCTCGAACGCCACCGAATTCAATGACCTTGGATTACCTTAAACGCTAGAATAAAAGTTTTATGGATTTTTTGGCGATTTTGGGCTGCGAGACACATTTAAATAGCGAATTCCCCGAAAGCAATTGAGATAGACATGGAAAAGCTGCGTATGAAATTTTCAGTATTCAATGCATTACAGATTTTGACGTTCAAGTCTCGATTTTCTAGGTTAAAGGAAACTTGCTCACGACTCACGAGAACATCAAATCGCGGTACCCCCGTAAAAGTCGCAACGAAATGGCTGGAGGTAGATTGACAGTTTGCGAACAGGAACTGCTATAGGCTTTCGCGCGTCTCGCGAGCATTAGCTCAAATTTCTTGTTGATAAACGGTGTAGCTGTACTTCATCAAAGTCAACTGATTCAATCTGCCGCCTCAGTCTGTAATCTATACGCATAGAGTTTGTATCGTCTTTCTCAATTAAACAGCTACGTCTCTTCTTTCCAACCGTCCGCTGTTAACAGTGGCGTAGCCAGGAAGAGTCGGTAAGAGACGACCGCTTCCACGAACTTTAGTTGTCAGGGGAGGATCCAGAAATTTGCGAAAGGGGGCGGTCTTTTTTCTTTTCTTTCCCTCCCCTTTCCGTCTTTTTCCTCTTTCTTTTCCTTTCCCCCCTTTTCCCTTTAATTAGCTGAAACTTATGTTTCATGACACACATGCTTGACACTGGAGGTTTCCGTGTTTTTCTGTGTATGGCTACTGATTAGTGACCTTATAACTGGAGTACAGTGACGGCGTCTGTCCGTCGCCCAAAGGGGGGGGCGCAGCCGGCTCGACCCCCTCTAAATCCACTAGTGGTTGTGAATGCAAATTTCGGTAGTAAGACTAACAAAATGTAAGTTATACTCGCTGCATGCATTTTTGAAGTTTTTCGTGCACCAAAATGCGTTTGCAGCCGAGGGCCCAGCTGGGGAAACTTTCAGTGCTACCCAGCCCTCTCATCATTAACTTTGGCCTTTTGAGCGAATTGGGCCTGAGTTTCCCCCTCCCAACTCCAATTTACGGCTACGCCAATGGCTGTTCGACTTACGGTCTAGTTTCAGATATCGTATTTTCTATTGTGCGTGCGAGCACGGATTAACAAACAACGTGCACAGCTGTGCGACGGTGCAGGACTGCAGATCCTGATCCCGTGGACGTCTACTCCACACAATGTATTTGTTCGATCGATCTTCCACATACGATCGTCGCTCGTATATATGCGTTTAGGCAAGTCGGTCTCGGATCGTTAGAAACGTAAGCGGTACGTGAGTTCGCATGCAAACGACTGAAACACGTTCAACTTCGACGACCACGTCGTCACGGTAGTTTATACCCCGTTTACACGATCAAGCAAACGTTAAACAACCATCAAGCAAATGTAATCAAAATACACGTGCACGACGTGTGCTCTAAACGGGGTATTACGCAGCACCACGCCAGCGGGCGCCTGCACAAAATTTTTGTTGGAGACGAAATAGTTCAGTACGGATTTAACTTTAATTTCAATGCATTACAGCTTAGCCGAAAATAAAGTAAAATTTTACCGGGATCAATATGACCCTCTGTTTCCTGAATGTGTATACCCTATGTTCTTTCATCCTGAGAGTCATGTTTACTAATTACGCCCGCTGAAGCGTACGTCGACATTACTTGGAAAACGGTGCTTTGTAATCGGCGCAGTTACGTACGTTTATGTGTAGTGCCTCCATTTCGTCTAATCCCTAAACCTAACTGTGAAACTAACTTCAACCTTAACCCTAACCATTTTTTGTAGGCAAAATAGTATCAGGTTTAGGTGACTGGGATTAGGATCATCTGTACCGTACCGCGTCTGTGCATAAAATTAACAGCGAAATAACTCCAACGAAGTAAATATGCTTTTGAGCTGATTGTATAGATTGCAACCGTGCAAAACTACAAATACCGATTTGTGAATGCAACATATGTTTTCGTTCTGCCTAACACAGCTTATTTATTGACTGTTATTAACGGAGGTAACACCGGGGAAAGGGAAAGTCAAACATTACAGCTTTTACACTATTGATAGTATAGTCTTGTGGGAAATTTGCGTAATGCGGTCGTGTGACAGACAGAATCTGCATTACGCAAATTGATGGCGCACACATTGATTTAGTAGGCTAATTATGCGCTAATATTGCTACAGCAGTGGAAACGTTGGTATACGCAAGGTACAAAGTACATATTATATAGTAAATTAAAATTCACAAAGGGTTTGCATTTTGCCTGAATGTGACATTAAAAGATGTTTGAAGTCGATTAAAACTGGATTTAGCGCTCTAGTTCGGGATGACCCCCTTCGAATTTATGTAAAAGCTTCACGGTTCCTGAAACTAGAGTCTTTCAAGCAGCCGATGGTGAAGATTTGGTGATCCTAGCTTGCACCGTTTTTGACTGATCCACCCGTATGACGGACGGACAGACGGACAGACAGACGGACAGACAGAATTGCGATGGCTAAGACGCGCTAAAGCAGTAGCTGCTTTTGCGCGTAAAACTGCAGGAGATTGTAGTCAAACTAATACTATTTAAATACGAAACAGTTTCGGAATTCGAGTGATGCAAAATCGTACAATGGTGCCATCGACTCCGCAGCTTATCACGTTTAATTTTCACTCTTCGTACGTCGTTCTGACGGCTTCGGCTGCTGTTATACGGCGTGGCAAAAAACTGTCTCCTATCTACTTAATGGACCATTTAACGCTGGCGGTATATGGACACCATTATGGCCAGACGATTATAATGAAATCCAACGTCAGGCCACTGCTGCTACTGCTGTTGCTGGGGTTTCGTCGCGAAATAAATCAAATTCACTCGCATCAGAATGTCACCAGGTCAGTAAAAGTAACTAATAACGCAACTCATTGTCGTCCATTGTAACCTTTACTCGGAACCGAATTATCCAAAAGAATTCGCTAGTTGTCGATAACAGTTCTGTTGCCATGACGTTTCAATTTAGATCGCGTTTGCAGGACAAAACTTTAATGGAAATATAGGCATCATTGTATGATATGACTGATACATTGGTTTTAAATTAGTAGTTTTTATACTGTCAGTGAAGCAAAAAAAGACTAGGCAGATATAGGCATATCTAGCCTACACTAGGTCCCGGTCTGCCTCTGCACCGCATTTCAATCTGTCCATTAAAGTCCAGCGCATAACCACGGTTATTATCTGCTACATGACACGAGTGTACAAATCGGTTAAACAAACATTGTTTTATTCGTTAAAAAAAGAAACCGTAATGTAATTTTGTCTGCACTTCAACAGCAAGTTGAGCAAATTGATGCATTAGACTAATGCCGACGACGTGACTCGAAAACTCACCGACTAAAGTCATGAAACGTGCTGTATATGTGTTGACTTATATAGTAATAAATATAGACCTATCACGCAACAGAAGGCATTAAATACAGAACGGATTGCGCTTGTCTTGAACGCATTTTTGTTACCATTTTTATTTGCCGGAAATAATCAGAGCAAAAAATAGAGAAAAACTTGGAACGCATTAGGAATGTCGTCTTAACTTAGGGATAACATATACTAAAACATCGTTATGTGCAAGTAACTTGAAACTTCATGGGTGCACGCAACGATTTTAGCGTGCACCGTAAGAGCAGCACTAGCCTACATGTATAGCGTCCGTTTGTCACAAACTGCAGCAGCAGCAGCTACAGCGGCGGCAAAGATACTGCTCGGCATTAACGAACGATGCTTGTCCGTCCGCAAACAGCGTAGCCTACACTCACTCAGACGTCCGCTTTGTTCGCGAAAGTGCCGCGGAAGTCGCAGCCGCAGAGCCAGACGTCGGACGTGACTAGTTACAGGCGTTTATCGTAGCATGAAGTTTGACGGCAGCTGAAATGAGGATGTCGCCACCACGTCAAGTGTCGGTGCATGCGATTGTGACGGCTTTAATAACGTCTTCATTAGCGACGTCGCTGACGCTGTTGGACAGCACTGACGTCTATTCACTACGCGCGATGAATGTTTCATATTATTCGTCGCATCACTCGTCGACCACTCAAACCGACGACGGCGACGCTGCCTCTGAACCGGTAGTCACCAGAACGCAAGCGTTTGTGATACCGGCGCAGCGGGCAACATCGTCGCCGAACGTTGGCGAAGAACGAAGTGACAACGCATCGACGAACTTCACTGAATTAGTGGCTTCGCCATGCCGCCCGAAGCTTGTCGACGACGACCGCACGGTGATGAGACCGAGCTTCGACGAAAACTGCAGCCCGGTGGGAATGTCGTCGCTGTGGAACAGACACGGCGCCAAGTCGGCCGCCGCCGGCGCTCGCGCTGACGCGGATCCGGTCAGCGTGATTCTGAAATCGTTCTTCCAGATTCAGAACGCTGCCTGGACGCCGTCTCTGCCGGCATCCGAGCAGAGTAAACAGACGAAGTCTTCGCGCGTCGACAAGCAGCAGATTTCTTACCACGGCGAAGATCCGGCAAAAGACAGACACGCATTTCTGTGGAGCGTCGAGGACACAGCTGGAACAGGCAGCGACTACCAAGACGACGTTTTGGTGGGATCCGATCGTCGACGCAGTACCGCGGTGGAAGACTTTACCGTGGATCCAGCAAACAACTGCGCGCGGAACCATCGACTGACCGAAGGAGCAATTTTGCCGCACGACTGCAGTGTTATGCGTCTGACCGACATCGACAACAGTTCGACGGTCAACGTCAGCCAAGAGAACGGCGACGACGACGGCGAGTTCTCGAGCGTGGCAGCGGGTGAGATGGCGTCCTTCTTAGCGGTCGGAGTCGTGCTGAGCGCCATCTGTTTGGCAACAGTGGTCGGCAACGCGCTCGTACTTGTTGCTATCGTGAGCAACGGGCACCTGCGCGGCACGACGCACTACTTCATAGCCAACCTGGCCGTCGCCGACCTACTCCTCGGCGTCTCCGTGCTGCCGTTCTCCGCCGCGCTGGAGACGATCGACCGCTGGGTGTTCGGAGAGACGTTCTGCGACGTCTGGGCGGCCATGGACGTGCTGTGCTGCACGGCGTCCATCCTCAGTCTGTGCGTCATCAGCGTGGACCGCTACGTAGGCGTCACCCGGCCCCTCCAACACTCGACCATCATGACCGAGCGTCGAGCAGGCTGGGTCATCGTCGCGGTCTGGCTGCTGTCCTTCGCCATCTCGGTGGCGCCGCTGTTCGGCTGGAAGGAGCCTCGTGAGCCGGACTCCGATCCCGGCATCTGTGACGTGACGAAGCAGACCGGTTATGTGCTGTTCTCCGTGGCCGGGTCCTTCTACATCCCGCTGTCAGTCGTCCTCGTCGTTTATTACCGCGTGTACCGCGAGGCCGTGCGTCAGTCCAGATTCCTTAGCACCGGGGTCAAAACGACGGACTTTGACTACTCGGGCTCGACGTCTGAGGTGACGTTGAGAGTCCACACGGGTCGACTGGCGCCAGGTAGCACCGGCGGCAGTCGCAAGGGCTCGATAGCTGTCGTACAGGACTCAGGGCACCAGAGGCCGACGCACCTGCGCGTCACCGTGGCGGGAAAAGTTGCCAAGTTTAAGCGCGAGAAAAAAGCGGCCAAAACGCTCGGTATCGTCGTCGGCGTCTTCGTGCTCTGCTGGTTTCCGTTTTTCTTCGTGCTTCCATTAGGTAAGAACTCTGTCGTTTGTTTTACGCGTTAAAAGATTTATTTAATTAGATACTGTTGACCCATCTATTTTATCAAAATCAGTTTAGGCCTGTCGAGAACTGCAAATACCACTCGCTGTTTAGGTAGTTATTATCAAACGTCTTAAACGCGCAACAGTGCACGCACGCGCAGTTGCAGGGTGCCGTTGAAAATAATCCAATGGCTAAAGTTTGATATTGCATATCACGTGAATTTTGTTCAGGCGTACGCCATATTTATGTGCTTGTTTGTCTTGTCATCATTTTCATCAAAGTAACTTTACAAAAATGTGATCGGCGTAGCTACAAACCTAACGTTTGAGCGTTGCAACTCACCGTTTTTGAAAAAAAAGAGTTTCACCGATCGCTGAAGTGAGATTGTATGCAGAAAATGTATAGAACGCCTTTCTTCACAAGGCTGCAGCGGAGGTTTTACGCAACTTTTTTATGATCATAAATTTGCATCCAAGCAGTCACTTTTCAGCTAGCGAATTTTTATGGAATTCTTCCATCCATCTCCTGTTATTTTAATTCAAATTGCAAAGCACACGAGCGCAAGCGACAAAACAAGAAAAAAACATACCTGAACAAAAATTACGACAAATTATAATATGTACATTAGTATTGACAATAAATTTGTAAAAACTCTGGTCTCAAAATTTCTAGTGATTATCGAAAATGACAAAACGCTACATCGACCAATTTTAGAACTTCCGGAAAATATTTTACGATAAGGAAAAGCTTACACAACTCGTGCAGTGCCGCGTACTCATTATTTGTTCGATTAGAATCGGTACCGCAACATATTAACTTCAGTTAATTTCAACAGTCTAAATTCAACCAGTATTAAGCCTAGTCTCAATTAGTTCTGCATTCATAGCATAAATGCGTTAAGCTCCGCACTGTATACGACGTTATGTATTTACTGCTTAAGCGAAACAACGTCAGAAATAAATCTTTATTTCTCAGTTGGGAAGCAAGTCTGCAGTTAAACGGAGAATGGATTGGATGATCTGAGACGACAGTATATCGTCAGCACGTCATCGATGAACGGTCGCAAGGCCGCCGACCTCTATCTATTTGCTGCTACCACGTAGCTTCATCAAGCCACGCCACAGACATGATACAGCGACTGCGGGCCGCCGCGTGATCACCTACCGGTCTTTCATCGGTCTAGATCGCATCTTCACTGACGTACTACGACTTTGTAAACCAACTTTCGACAAGCATTACCGTTGAAGTTACAATCGTAGAATGTTGTACGAGTTTTGTTAGCATCGCTGTTGTTACTAGTTACTGCGATAACTTGATATATTTTGTTTATAAAAGTTTGCTACAGAAGTCGTTGAAAGGCCACATCTAGTGTCAACTTTAATATACAAAGAAAAAAACAAGTAGCCTAGCAGTCGCTAGGATAGCCGACCGTACTGGTTGTCAGTGACCTTCAAGGTCATCCAAGGTCGATGATTTCCATCTCATCTAAAAGAGCGTATGCCACTTCCTATTAGTGATTAATAGTAACCTTGGCCGTATCTCTCACCATTTCCGAGACATGGCGAGTTTGCCGTTAAAAACGCACATTTCCCCCCTCCATTCAACCCCAGTTTGAAAATGTTTTACTTGCTGTGGATGGCTGAAATTTTGCATGTTCGAGTTAAGCATACATCACTAATTATTCGTGCAAAACATTTTTTCCTATGACCTAAAGCTTAGCCACAATACATCCGTGACAGACGGATGGACGCAGGCACGGACAGACGGACGACAACCATGCCAATAGCTCGACTGTTACTTAAGTACGGTCAGTTAACAGCACACTGGAAAATCGGTGCGCTGCGGTAGCATAACAGCCGACCTAAGTGTTGATTTTCGGTGCGTCCAAACTGTGGTCTTGTTTGTTGCTGTCTGTAAATCAAATTTCACTAAATTCAGGCGTCGTACGCGACAGAGCATGTCGATGTTTTTTTTGTTCCGGATATATTTACGAACAAAGTCGAAAGTTGTCCTAAATCGCACCGAATTTTGAACGTTTTTGCCTCTCCCTAAAGTTTATGAGAAAAACTCAAATGTTGGGACATAGCTGTTAAAGCGCGATTTATAAAGCTTCTCGGCGATCGGTCTAGCGACCTCGTAGATTAAGTGCCGAAAAAATAAGCGTCAGCAGTAAAACAGAACGGCCCGTCCTTACGTGTGTAAGTGCGGTCATAAAATATGACGCAGAACGGTGCTCCTTTGTGAAGCCTCGCGCGACGACGTCGTTAACAAGAAGAGATGTCGACGGAAATTTATTCAAAGATGTCGGCGTCAATCACCGACGCAACATGCGGCCGTCCGCGATATTCTTACTATAAGCATTATCATAGTTATTAAGCCTAATTAGCCACTAATGGAAATCTTAGCATTGTATTTCCGTAACCTGTTCCTTGCTACTGTGCAATTTATAGCGCGCGGCAAACGGTGAACAGTGATGCAGTATGACTACATGGGCCACGGCCGCAATGTTTTTGGAGTCTTTGGGTGACCTTACCTTTGAATTCTGAAATCGGACATTAGCACATTTGTTACTCCTGTCCTGTGAAACATTTGTGCCAATTTTCCACGATTTTTATGCTTTTTTTCGAGATAAGAACCCGTATGGGACAGACGGACAGACGGACGGACGGAAAAGTCGCATAATGCGGCATGCATGCAGGACCAGCGCATAACAATATGCGCAAAGCATCGTCGATGTGCGATTATAACGCCCGGCGGCTAACTGTTTGCAGACCGCAGATGATAGTGTGCTTTGGCCGGGCGTCAGCGCCTGTCTTTAGCGGCGGCTTAGCGCGAGGTCGTTTGGCGCTCGGCAAAGACGAGCGACGGCGCCATCCACGACAGAGGAGAGGAACGTGCAAATTCGCCGGGTGCCGCAAAGAACAGTCTTTAAGCTCCATCCAGTCTTTTGTTGATTGATGTCCATGTCGGTACTTGGAAGCTCAGTTTATCGCCCGGTCTTTCGCCGTAGGCCTATACCAGCAGCGCCAGTCCTGTAGCAAAAGTATCGCGTAAGTAAGTAAGAGTTATGACTTTGATTACCATCGGCACGTGCTTACACTGTCAACGCGTTCGTTCACGGCTGCCGTGAACTACGATCATACGACATATTAACGTCGTTATATCCCATTTCGCAGAAATGGACTAACGTGATAATTTCGAATGCTTGTTTTTGGCTTGGATTACAGAAAATCACTGCGGACCTGGGAAATGCAGGATTGAATGTCTTTACTGCACAGCCATTCATTATCTCCGCCAAATGAACGTAGTGAACATTGGAGGAGATTAAGAGATTGGTCGTTCGGTCCGTCGTTCTGTGTTTGTGTGTACATGCACGTTGAGGCGCCATATCTCTATAACAATGCCAGATAGACGCATGGTCGCAATGGACCACCCATAGGAAGTCGACCACCGCGAGTCAAATGGTCACGTGACCGATGACGTCACGTGACCCCGAAAGATCAAGGTCGTGACCCCGTTATCTTTAGCTGTAGCTGTAGGTGTAGTAGTAGTAGTTGTTGTTGTAATGTTTGAACTACTTTACTTGGCGGAGATATGCCCTCTTGTAGTTGATTCTAAAGTTAACGACATCGGTCACTGAGTTAGACTTCGTTGTTTCACCACAATTGCTGTTGCTCAGCAGTTGCTTCGGTAGGCTATACTTATCGACTGTCCCACACTCGAAGATACAAAGTACTCGAGTAGACAGTTACGTTAGAGTTCGATCGACACTATCTCGTTCAGTGAAGTAGCGGCTTTCGGAAATATTTACAAGAGCTCTGGCAGTGATATAGCCTAGTGGTAGGCCCAAATCTGCGAAAGTCTGGGAAGAACCGAGACATGAGCAGGCAAGTCTATCGCATATCTCAGTCACGATCTGTTGGACAACGAATTTATCGACGGCGGGGACCAGCTGAGATGAGTGGGCGGAGTCTGCTGATCAGAATTACAGGCGCTTCTCACTCGAGCGCGTGTCGTCAATATTGAATTATCGAAGGCCAAGTCATGCTACGTCAGCGAACAGCTGAGTCTATCCATCTTCGCTCGCGACGTACATACGCGACAATCTCGCAAACATTTCGCTTTCTCAAATCCTACTTCCCGTAGACACCTCCGTAACACTTTTTCTCGGACTAACTTTACGGATCTCTGGATGTTGTTAACGGATTTTCTTTGCCTGCGTTTTTGTCGATTCGGTTTGTTTTTCATTTTAGTTCTCGTTATTCAGTTCCTTTTCAGCTTTTTAACTCTAGGTTTTTATCTATTTTGTAACTTATTTGTTTTTGGTTTTATGCGCCCTGATTCTATCTGAGACTTTGGCGCTTTAAAAATCATTTACTTACTTACTTAATTTGAAACAATTTTTTTCGTAGCAGGACGTGTTTCATTTTTTGGCTTTAGTTTCGTTTAAAAACCATAAGTTTAGTTCTTTTAGTTTACGTGCTATATCATTCAACTGATAGTCAAAATTGTCGGCAGACATATAGTGCCAAAATTTTTGCAACTAAAAAACTTTTTCGAGTTATAATAATTGCATTAGCCATCGCAATTCTGTCTGTCCGTCTGTCCGTGCGTCGGTCCGTCCGTCTGTCACACGGATCAGTCAAAAACGGTGCAAGCTACGATCACCAAATCTTCACCGACGGCTGCCAGCAAGACTCTACTTTCAGGAACTGTAAGGCTTTTTCATAAATTCGAAGGCGGTCACCTTGAACGAGGGCGCTAAATGAGAGGGGTGTGTGCAAAATTTGCGATTTTTGGCCAATGAGTCGCTGTATTTCAGTAACGGTGCGAGATAGGGCCTAGGTTACTATTAATCACTAATAGGAAGTCGTACACGGCTCTCGATTGGCGCCGAATTCAATGACCTTGAATGACCTTGAACGCCAAAATAGGAAGTTTTATGGATTTTATGGCGATTTCGGGCTGCGACACAAGTCTATATCATTTACAAGGTGGCGCCACGGAACTATCGTTATGCGATCCAGATAGAGAATTTGGTATTTGTTAATTAACTTAGCGTGAACATCCCAATTTTCGGCTAAACTACTAAACCAGAACTGCTATTGGCTTTCGCGCGTCTCGTGAGCATTAGCTCAAATTTCTTTTTGTTTATGAGGTCTACGATTAGCTTTAGAAACGTCCGTGGGATTCTGCAGATAAATACAATGAGACACTGCGCGAGCACTAGCAGCATGCATAAGAGTACAAGAACGAAATAACGCACAGTCCACAAGCTTCTACTGTAGGCCTACTACCAGTATACGTGTTATTTGTCGTTCCAAATTACGGCAAATGTGTATTATAATGGCAAATAAGACCAATGGGCAGGATAGTGGTTATGCGTAAAATAAAAGAAGTGTTGCACAGTTCGTTAAAATGTATGAGTTATGCTTCTCTGGCAGACTTCCGATTTATATGCACACAATGCTGAGTAAGCTTACTGGCTGTGGATAGGGTCTACGTGTAAAAAGTATGTTGCAAAATATTTACTGTATACATGTATGTGACAGTGCTAATAGCCTATAGAGCCTAGTTTGTTTTTGTTTGTGCAGAATGCAGAGTGCATGTCGTGTTTCACGGATGCGCGCAAGGAAGGTGCGATTATGCACGATCGTCATGTAAATGCAGCAGTAATGTAACAATTACATGCAATGTACTTTATAAAACAAAGTAACACCTCAGCAATGGACAGTGAATTACACTAACTTCCGAAATAAACAACTGAGAAAGCTTTCCCCTTACTTTTGTGCTGAAACATTATAAGAGGTGTTTTAGGCCCCTACTTACACTGCAGCTATAAGGTTTACATGATGTGGACTGTATAGATGCTTCTGCTCGTGGGTTCACACATATTTTGTTGTAGTTTCATTTATGCCTATGTTAACTCTCGTTTTGCATTTTTAAAAATATTATTGTTTACACTATCTGTATACGGCAAACATAAATTTCTGTGATGATGACGATGATGAACAGGTACCATGAGGGAGACAAGTATAGTCGACACACGGGCTACAACGAGGTCGCCGAGCTGAACAACATCATCATGGTGTACCCACAGGCAGAGGCCAACAGCGCCATAGGTGACCCGATAGGATGCTGGGACTACTGGGGCTACACTGGCCATTTCTACGGTCAGTAACAGCTGCTGAAACGCTTTCAACGATAAGATTTTACGATCTGCATTTAATCTAATGCTCACTTAATAAGCGAATAGTAGATTTATGTAATTGCTTGTCAGCAGTTAAGAGTATATCTGTGGTCAGCTTCCACACAAACTTACATGAGTTCTGGTTTGGTGAAAATTTTAGTAAAAATGTTAGCTAGGCAGCCTTTAAGACCTAGCATGAGTGTGGGATTGTTGTTTGCAGCGACAAAGATCGGCACTCAACCTCTCGCCGTGTGGAACATGGTTCAGAGATTAACCGGCAGCCAACAACACGCCGGCTGAACTCAGTTGTAATAGGCGTTTTGAAATATCTTTTTACCTTACATTCATGAAATTTGTGCAATAAACGGGACTAAACTGTAACAGAACGAAAAAGTTTATTGACAACGACGCAGTCAGTAAAAGCAGTTTAATCAACAAGCTATGTGAACTTCCCAAAACAACATGTGACGCTCTGGCAACCGCTGTTGAACTCGACAAGTTTATGCCTAAGCCCTATACAATGCAGTTCATCAGTTAGGTCCCTAGCTACTAGCTACTGTGTCAAATGCCAATCTACGAGTTTATTTAAAGTCAACTAATTCAATTAATGCAGGTCTACTCAGACAGACATACGATAAAAGGGTTCAAACTCTGCTTCTTTCTTCTGACGATTAACTTTTTTGTTATTTTCGTTCACTTTCTAAGAGAGACAGCAGCAACCCCTTTACCAAAAAATACGTACATTCACATTTTCAGACGTTTTTGAATACTACTCGCTTCCTCATTTGATTTTTTTTGTCTTTTTTTACTTTCAAGAGAGCGAAAAACTTGCACGAGTCCTCCCGTCCTAAATACGCCAGTAAGTTTAATTGCATGCTACTAGAGATGACCGGGAATGGCTTTTTATGTTCCCATTCCCTCCCATTCCCATCCAGTCAATTCCCATTCCCTCCCATTCCCATTCCCAATTTTGTCATCAGTTCCCATTCCCATGGGATTCCCGTGGATTCCCATTCCCACTGGGAATCCCATTCCCATGGTCATCTCTACATGCTACACCACGGTCTGGAGTGGAATAACTGAGTGTTAAGCAAGGTTTTAACAACCCAGACCGACTAAACAGACACGTATTCCACGGTCGCCGACGGTCGGTCGTTTAGCCGTCACTGTCATTCGTTTGGTCACGCTTGAGCGCACCCGCGGAGTTATCAACCCGTTATACCACTGCAGACATAGTGCGAAAGATAGACAGTATACGAGTGCAAAATAAAAATAGTTTAATCATCATCGGAAGAGGACGACACACCACTATCACTGCGCAGTAAAGGACTCGTCTCACTGTCACTGCTGTAGTCGCTAGAGGGCGTCGTCGAACGTGATTTAGCTCTCGGTGCGCTGCTGCTGTTGGCGCTCACATTGGCATTCAGCGACTGCAACAACGACACAGTGTAAGCACAGTATAACAAGAGGTTTTTAAAAAATTAAATTAGAAAGCACTCAGTTCTATTCTAACCTTCGTCATAAGTCTATATCTGTCAGAAATGATAAATCTTATCTGACGGTGCGTACAGAGTGACAGAAATGAAATGAAAGTTTTCATATCGTTTCAACGTCATTTATTTTTGTTAATTTCACTTCAATACATTTTATTTCGGTCGCTCTGTACGCACTTTATGGCACCGCTAATGACATGAGAAATTAGATAGACATGAAAAGTAGGCCTAGATAAATTAAGCTAGACAGCGGGGCGCGTTCACCTGTGTCGGATGATCCCATATGGCAGGTGACGCTCTGTAGCTTTGAGATGTGGTTTCCATAAAAAACTATACAATCTAAACCTTGGAGCTTTAAACATCAAAGTAACTTTCAATTTTTGAGGACAAATTTACAGCAGATCAGTGAAAGTGGAGTCTGCGTGTATACCTCGTTAACTTCGTTCGGTTGCTGTTCCTCACGTCTGCTTCTGCGTCTGCAGAAATGCAAAAAAACATGCTTTAATCATCCGTCATCCGTTTCAAATATTAAAAATATTATTGCAATAATGCGTAACGTACGTAATTTGAGCAAAGCTCACGAGACGCGCGAAAGCCTATAGCAGTTCCTGTTCGCAGGTAATCGTTGTCTATCTCCATCCATTTCGTCGTAATTCACTCTTTTGCAGCCAAAAATCTCCAAAAAAATCAAGTTAAATCAATATTTTTAGGGTTCAAGGTCATTCAAGGTCATCGATGTTGATAAATTTAAAAAGCCTGTCACCAGTGATTGTTATGATAAGCAGCATGTCTGTGCCTATCTGCAACCGTGTTTACGCTACACGAGATAATTGCAGTAAAATAACCACTTTTTAGGGGGGTAGCTGTCTTTGACGCCTGCCTGCGCCGGCCTCCTTGAACCTAGGTGGTCGGGACTTAGACTGCTAAAATCTACGTTTAATGCTGAAAATTTCATACGCAGATTGTCTTGGTCTATCTCCAGCCATTTCGTCGCAATTCGGTGTTGAAATGTGCGCTGCATCCAAAAATTGCGAAAAATTCACTAAAAATCTCTTTTTGAGGGGTTCAAGGTCGTTCAAGGTCATCGATGTTGATAAATCCAAAAAGCCTGTCACCAGTGCTTGTTATGATAAGCAGCATGTATGTACCTATCTGCAACCGTTTTCACATTATTCGA
>Ga0209671_1002233_pt1 | contig 17494 bp, 10 predicted proteins | sample WorMetHERISLAND2_2_FD_187401 | JGI IMG/M metagenome (GOLD analysis project Ga0209671, IMG submission 187401) | Marine gutless worms symbiont microbial communities from Max Planck institute for Marine Microbiology, Germany - Olavius geniculatus... | ecosystem: Host-associated > Annelida >...
GTAATATTTCTGACACAACTTGCCATCAAGTGATTGTTTAATTTTCCACCTCACTTGATGTATGCTTTTGCACTACTTAGGGAAAGCAGATCAAGCGAAATATGTGTTGAAATAAACAGAAAACCTGAAAAAACATCGCCGACATTATCGATCTTAAGGTGGATAAAAGTGAGCAAGTTTTAATAACTTTTAGCCGAAATATTTATGACACAAATGGCTATTAAATAAGTGTTTTAGTTTTTACTTCACCCAACGTCTGTTTTTGCACTACCTGGGGAAAGCAAACCAAGCATAATACGAGTTAAAATGAATGAAACAAATGACGATAAATTCCATCTATCCTGATCTGTGGGCCAGTTTATTACAAGGTTTGACTGTCATGCAGCAGTGTGTCTACCGAATGAAGTTTAAGAATGTTTGTGAAGTCAAGAAGCGACTGGTACAGCCTGGATTGGTCCAGAGCAGAACTTTGTCGATACTGCTGTCAATGAATGGAAAAAGCGTTTCCTTGCCTGTGTTCGCATAGTTGGCCAACACTTCAAGCAATTTTACTACAAGCAGTTGTAAAATGGACAACTAGATAAAATATCAGCCAAAGTGTCAAAAATGTTAACAAAATATGTTTTACGCGTTATGTTAATTAAGCAATTATATCGCATTGGATAAAAAAGTGATACTTACTAGTATAATGTTGACATATCAGCACGCGACTTGCGAAAGAAACAGGGATATACACGGGTTGGGTCGACCCGAGGGTCAGGTCGGTCCGGTCACGGGTCACTGTTAAGGCAAATTTGGCTACTCGGGTCGGGTCAAAATTTCTGAAATGCATTATTAAAAAAATCAAATTACTACTTGTAGGCTACAGTGTGCGGCAACATTAGTCCTTTACAAAAACTTTTGTATCTTTAAAGCAACGCAGTAGTCTCACACGAAATTTTCAGCGGTTATCAAGAATACATTTAGCTACAGGCAAAAAAAACTTTTCCCAATATTACAAAAGTGTGCGTAACTAGTGCAACTTTTGTTTTTAATACGTTATCAAGTGAACGTGCCTTTTTGACTTCAATACAAGTAACTCCGCTATATCTGTCTAAATTCAAACTGCAAAAGAAAGAAGTAGATTCAGTAGCTTAATAATGAAGTCGTGTACGGTGTTATCATATTGATATGCAAATAAGCGTCTGCTATGCCAACAAATTATTAATGATTATGGGGGGAACTGCCTCAAAAAACGATCAGAAAATCAATCGCCAGCTTTCGCGCTTTCATCAACGTTCTGAACTGTTACACCGTAAATTGGCTTAATAAACTTAGTTATTGAGATTTCTGTTTTAATTACAAGTAACCGGTGTTTTTTTAATATTTTAAACGTGTTGTATATTTACAATACGTTTGAAAGTCGGCTGTAGTCAAATGTATTTGTTTGCACTGATAAAAAGTTTTTTTTATATTTAAGGCTGTGCTACTTCTGAACAACGCAAATTAAAAAGATGAAATTTGCAACAATAACGGCGACTTGCTTTGAAAGTAATCTTTGACAATTTTGTAAAAAAAAATTAAACGATGCTGAAAACCGTGATATTTGCTTAGGCCTAATGTTTTTCCTTGCCGCACACTGTGCAAGTAACTATGCAAAGACATAAATTAATAATGAGTTATTAGCTCAAAAGAAAGGTTTGTGGTTGCGTCGCTTTTAGTGTAGTTTTTGTATTAAAATTTTAAAACCCCTTTCTATCGTTCACGTAGAATCGTCATGAAAGCGGACGCAGTCATAAAGTACTTAAGAACATTGATGGCGACGAACCCATGGAGCTTAGGGTCAGAGCTCCTTCACTTTTTGAAATAGACTGAGCTTCCAGGAAATCGCAGTATTATTGTAGCACTGCAAAGGAATGTACACCAAGCTATCACTAGAAGCACGCATAAACCTCAGTGTGCACTGGCCCTGACCAATATTTCCCCGTACGGACATTTTCTTGTTAGGACATTCCCTGCAGAACATTTCTGCCGACGATAGTTCAAACCGGACATTTTTGATTGATTGGCAGACGTTTTCCTGCCAAAGTTTTACGTCGTTTTATTTCGCACCGCAAATGTGCAATACGTCAGTACTGTAGCGTAGTACGATACAAAGAAATAATATTTTACTGCAGTTGTAACTTTGTACTGCTGCATGCACCAGTTATACGTTAAAATTCGCTTGATTTTGTTTAGCGCCCTCCAGCGGACTTTGTCCCGCTTATATTGTCAGACATTGACGATGCCGCTGGCTGAGTTAGCTTCTGAAGAATGTTTACGACAAACGTTTTTCCCATTCAAGTCAGTGCAATGAGATCTGCGATTCTTCGACTATCTGGCTACTGGAGACAGATAAACTCAACTCGTCATCGACAGAATGATTTCCAGTCGTCGTCGTCGGCGATGTTCAATGACTGCTCGACAGATAAGCCCACACGGCACTTACTGTACACAGGTGGGCCTGCGACAACGGCATCGTCTTTCATCAAGCCTAGCCGAGCTCATAACTAGTCGTTAGTCGTTTCCCGTACGGCTTTGATACGAGGAACGTTATTGTCCGTCTAATTATCCTCGTGCGCATATATCCCAGTATCCCCATAAACGAACGGTCGTTTCTATTTCTGCTGCAAGGTCTGCGTTGGGGCTGCTTCCACATCTTAGTTATAACACAAAATGCATCATCGTGCAAGTTACAAAAAGTACTGAGTTGAAGCCCTGGACGATTCTTGGCACATTCTCAAAGTGAAACTGAGCACTTTGTCAATTTCGTCATTTGCTCATTGATGCATTTGCATTTTTACTGTTTATTTTACACGTAGACAAAATGCGACCTGTATTTGAGATTGAACGATACGCCCTTGAGATACAAACATTGGATCATTCTATTCTAATGCAAAAAAAATCATACCCAGGAATGAAACGCATGGGGAGACGTCGCATGGCAAACAAAAACATTTTTAAAAGTTTGTTGCTAATGTTTTGAATGTTTTCTGCGAATTGTAATTACTGCAAATGCTCTAACGTGAAACGGTTTTTGCAAATGTTTTGGAAAATGTTGCGTTTATTTTGCACGTAGGCTAATCCTACCGCTCGATGACAGCGAGCTTTAGTTTGTATCGCCAGTACGAAGTTACTGTTAATGCACGTGTGCAGGTGTGGTTGAAGAGAAAGGTGATGAGGATGACAAATCGACAAAGCTGGCGTCATCGGTCTGGTACGGCATGAAGAACGCTGGCCACGTGCGCAATGACATTGACATTGTGTTCACGCGCGTCAGACCACGTCATGACGTCACCGTCGACAACGTCATCGAGTGTAAGCTCACGTAAACACACCCACATTACACCAACGTTTAACTACACCACGGTGGTGCAGCAAACTTGCTTCACATCAGCGGCACTGTAGCTCATAATAATCGGTGGTGTACGTCATGTTCGGGGAAGCAGATCGGCAATTGCTTTCCCTCTAAATTTTTAGCTGTCAGAAAGTTGTCTGAAAATCTTTAACTGTCGGATTTTGCGCAAAAAAAGCAAAAATTTTGGGTTGAAAAAAACTTTACATTTGAAAAAATCTAGAGGCAAAATTGCAGCCGTTTGTTGGAATTCTGTCGGAAATCTGCAGTCTGTCAAAAAATTGCAACTTTCTGCCCTATCTACCTTTTTATCATACGACGCCGCTGCGCATAATGTATAGTCGGCCTATAACAAGCAAAGATTTCAATTCAGTGTCGACATGAGATGCGGCCGTCCTGTACTTGTTTTGAATTTTAATTGAAAGTCAACTTTTACGTCTTAGCGTCGCACTCGTACGCGATTGCACTGAATTAGGTCAGCTTGCATTTACGGAAGCCGTTTACGCGAAACATGCTTTATTTTCTGTCTTTTTTTTGTCTTTCGGTGCCATTTATTTTTGACTTTAAAATAATTTGAAAATAATTTGTTAAATCGATTTCTTCTGCCATCGAGAACGTTTACACCAATTTTACTTCTGTTTCGTTATCGAGTTAGGAGAATAAACGGACGGACGGGCAAGATTAGTGTTGAGGCCTAATAGGACGGCATCATAAAAATTATTGAGAGGACGTTTGCAGGATCGCGATGAGGATTTGATTCGAATGCTGAAACTATCTATAAAACTTAGTGTTAGCTTTGGGCGACAGACGTTCGCAACAACCTCGTCTGACTAATAATACAAGCAAAGCCCTGCTAAAAAGCAAAGGGGAACGCGCAACAGCGATGCACCGTCGTATGCGCTAGTGATCCGTAGTTTTTATTTGTAGATCTCATTCGTACGGATTTGGGTACAGTTTCAAAAACCCAGTAAAACAAAATCAGTCGCCAGAGGGCTCTAGACGACTAGCGGCTAAATATGGTAAAGATTTGGTGACCCTATCTTGCACCGTTTTGGACCGATTCACCCGTGTCACAGACGGACAGACAGAACTGCGATGGCTAAGACGCGCTACAGCTAAACAGCGAAGAGCAGTAGCTGTAACAGTTAAAATCGCTCCGCGGCAAAATCGCTCCACTTTATCGTTCCACGTTTTTTTGCGATAAAGTTTTCGTTGTTGTTACGTGTCTGACATGGGCTTTAGTACGCGCTGAAATAGTCGTCACTGAGTGTTGTTACATTATTCCGGCCATAACCGCCATTCACCATTGCCGCCATTGTACCGCGCGCTGATTCCTGCTCTTCGCTGTTTAGCTGAGCTTGCTGAGCTGGAAATTGATCACATTTTTATGCCTCCGTCTCTGATAGCATCGGCAGGCAGCTAAGCATTATATATTCGAGCTGTCCGTTCGTTCGTGCGTTACGACATTTTAAAACCAAACAAAAGAAATTAGTTTCTGAAGATCGAAAGATCAAAGAAATTGTTTCTGAAGCTATTTTTGAAATGCCGTGGTTAACGTATATCAAACAACCGTTCATTTTTCTTGTTTTATTCTTGAACTTTGACCGAGACGTCTCCAACTTAGAAGAATCATGTTTTTACTTCTATTAATGTGAACATCTATGTCATATTTTATTTTACAAATATAGGCTTACTTCTTATAATCTTTGCACTACGCACAATGCACGTAGCACAAAGCACGATATTGCCACTGTTTGTCTGTCCGTCTGTCTGTCTGCAGGTAACGTTGATGTATCGTGACTATAGATTGGATTAGGTAGAAAGTAATTACATACTGATTTTTGCTCTTCGCAGTGCCAACAACGTCTTTTAGTGAGACCCATAGGCCTAATCATGCGGAAATATTTTCAAGTTTCGGCCGGAACATTAATAACTATTTTGGCTATATAGGCCTAGATTTGTTCAGTTATAACTAGACCTACTAAATGATTTATAACGTATTAGCTGTAATTTGTGTATAATCAACTGTGAACTGCATGACATGACCTTGAAACAGATATACTTCGACGCTAGGGTTAATTTCCAACGGAGATGTCAGCCGGAGCAGAACAATTTTCCAGCGAAGTGTCCTACGTACGGTACGGACGACGTGAGGCGGGCGCGTAGCGCATCAACAATGAATGTTGCGTCATTTGGCGGTGGTACGATAGTTAGTCGGACCGGGAGACTGACGGATCTGCCACGTATCCCGTCGTTCCTCGCTAATTCAATTGCATCGCCGCTGCTGCTGTCGCCGTGATTGCAGATGCGTTTCTCTCTGATCACGTGAACAACCACGTCTTTTTCCCATTTGCAATGATCGCCCCGCTAAATCTAGCTCCGAAGTTGCATGATCGCGCCATTTTTCGACGCACGCGCATTAGGCCTGTGTTAGTTCAGACGTTCAGTTTTAAGCATTGGTTCTCGCGTGGCTGTCCTGAATCCCCTGGCACTTCTCGCCCGTCTGTCCGTCCGACTGTTTTGCAAGGGCTCCTAACGCGAAATTAAAAATGCGCAGAAAAAAACAAAATTCGTGTGAACGTTTCCACAGCACGAGAAACCGGCATGCTAGTTTTCGCTCAAAAAGTCAAAGTTATGTTTGCGGAGTGAAGTGTACAGTTTCTTTCTTTCTTTTTAATTTTTTACTTTTTTTCGAAACTGGACAGCAGACCATGACCAAAACTAAGGGAAGTACGACCCTCACCTGGAAGAAACTGAAATCAAATTTTAGCGCAATCCCTTGAGAGGTTTTCGAGGGAGGACAATTAAAATGGGCATCACCGTCACACGACGATCGTTATAATATGTGGCGTCACCATGTGTATGAGCAAATATCCGTACACACTGTGCGTATTGAATGCTCGCTGTATCTTATAACTCTCCAAGTCTACAGCTGTATGGCTACAGTACGTCGCCGGTGCAAGCTGCCGGGCTATTGGCGAGTCCTCGAGTCTGATAAAACACGTCGCAAATGGGGGCGGGTAATTGGCGCCGAGCGAAAGACGTGCGATTCGAGTACGAGATGCAGGAAGGAAATGGAAACCATTAGCGGCAGGCGGTGTAGAAATAGATCGAAGTACGTCGTCAGCCAGCCAGCTAGCCAGCATGGGCGGCGGCGTCGTCGCCGAGCAGCGTTTTAGCGAGAGGCTCGACCGAGTTACGACGATGAGTGTCGACTGACGACCACTACGACAATGAATGTACCTAGTATTACTACTACTACTACTAGTAGTAGTAACGGTAGTAGTAGTAGCAACAACAACAACACATCCGCCAGTTATAGTGCAAAAGTTTTATAAATTTTGCACTTGAGAATCTTCACGTTGGGAAAGACCTAACGTGCATTATGAACCAAGTATAATAATAATAATAATAATAATAATAATAATAATATAGTAGTAGAGGCAGCAGTGGCAGCATAGTGGTTGTCATCGTCGTCGTCGTACTGTTGTAGTAGTAACAGTTGTTGTAGTTGTAGACAATGAATGTACGTATAGCCACGGGCCGTGTGGCCGGACTCGTATAGTATAGCTGAGCTGGGCGCTAGGTCTAATGAAATCGACAGCCACCAGTCGGCAATTTGGACACACGACGCCTGCACTGCAGCTGGCTCGTCGATGACTCTTACGCACCGCCGAGAAATTAGACCATGATGACCGTACGTGGGTATAGCATATTAGACACTGTTCCAGTTTATTGGAAGAAATTAGACCTTGGCGGCGTCCGTCGCTGTTGAACGCGGAACCCAACGACATCAGACCTGAATTATTTCCCCCATTCCTCGCCGTTGATTTTTGACCAGTTTCGGCTTGTCTCGGCGACGTCACGACTCACAAGCGATACAAAAAAACTTTCGGAGTTCGGACCGCATGTCCCATCTCACTGCAGCCGTAATTCTGTTACACGCTTGTTGCTTTTATCGAAGTAATTGGTGTATAATTGTTTTTATGTCGTGTTTTTTACATCATGCAGTTTTGATCTGTCAGTTGTTTCATTAAATATACTGATGGATATTTGATTTGATTTGAAAACTAAAACAAAACGAATATAAAATCGCAAGCGAATTGAATACGCAATTTTGTATTCGTTTTGTTTTAGTGCTATCGCGCATTAAACCGATTTTCGTTACCATTTATATTTTAAAATCAAGGCTTCGTCTCAGATCTAAACATTAGCTAAACCGGTAAGACGGCTAAAATGCGTTTTTCGTGTAGGGCTTATTTGAAAATTTGAACTCCGATTGTAGGCTTAGTCTTGGATCAGTCACGGCCGGCCTACTCAGCGTGGTGGTCGTGTACACGTGTTTAGCTTATATGGAGATCGGGACTGCAAACGTATCAGCCATCATTGGTGCTTACTCTCTTCCGGTTGCCATGACAACGGACAAGTTCTCGCTGCCGTACTTGGTGACGTCGATGTCAGAGGTGCCGTCACGTCATCAACAGTTGAACGTCATCAGCATTCTACCGCTGAGTGTTGACCTCGTCACCGTCACGTTAGACTTCATCACTCGGGCACGCTGGACGTCACTCGCAGTCCTCGCTCAACCACACCGCGGTGCGCTACTACACAATCACCACTCTCATGTATCTGTTTACTTATTTATTTGCTTTGATGCCTATTTATGCGCCCTGATTCTTTCTGAGACTTTGGCGCTTTATAAATCATTTACTTACTTACTTACTTACTTATTCAGTGATAGTGATGACACACTGGAGAGTTTTCTGTCGCCAGTTGCCGGTACCGGTGTAGTGGAAAATTCGTCGCACCGGAAAATTATTCCCACACGCAGCAGTACGAGTTAGGGTTAAGATTAAAGATAGGGTTAAATTTAGGGTGAGGGTTAAGGTTAGCAGTAGGGTTAAGATTAGGGTTAGGATTAGGGCTGGAGTTGAGGTTAAGGTTAGGGTTAGGGTTAGCGTTAGCGTTAGTTACATTATGACAATATGGAGGTGGGAAGAAATTTCCAGGTGCGACAAATTTCCCACCACACCGGTCGACTGGCACTGGCGACTGGTCAGGGTGTCATACTATTCTGGTACCAGATTTTTACTGCATGCGCCAGCCATCGCCGCCGAATTGAACATCTTCAATTTCGTACCGGTAACTGGCGTCATAAAACTGGCCAGCGTGTCATCTCTGTGAGACCAGGGATTAATAATAATTTTATTACCCATTGAGTGCGGCGCAGAAAAAGAGAAAAAGGCCTGCGTGGTGTGCACCGACTGAGACAGCACTTGCCGGGAGGGAGGGGGAGATGGCCGGCCAAAAGGGGGAAGTGACCGATGACGTAAACGAGACCAAAATCTGATGCCGAGAAGAAGTCGATTCATCTATAGTGTACGTTTAGACTTCGAGTTTGATTGATTCGTTTAATATGTTTGGCAGCAGATGTTGTATATATAAACACTGATTGCGTAAAGTTCACGATTAAATACAATACACAATACTCAAATAGCACTAAAAGTTACTAAAATCGTCACAAAAAATCTTCAGAAATATCCGTCGGAAAACTGTCTTAAGCATGTAGAACAAAAGATCTTTTAAATCTTTCGCGGTGACTATTTATCCGGCAGCCGTACAATTAGCTTATAAGCTGCCGGATAAGTAGTCCGCATTATGTGCCTAAATCTTTCAGTCCGTGCAAGAGGGATACAATATTGCGACGGATTTTTGTGCCTAAAAAACAAACTCCCATCTCGTTTTTCAGGAAAGAGGTGATGGATACACGAGTCCGGATGGGACATTTTTACAAAAAATATTATTAGATTGTGACCAATCTAATGTACTCCTCGCTCGCATTTCTTTCAAGAGCTATTTCGTTCCTTTCGGCTGGCATTAGAGACCCGGCGTTTAATTGAGACCCGTTTAATATTATACTATTAGTGACTGGCGTCGAGGTCGTTATTGAAAATTGTCTCCCCGAAGTTCATAAATTATTGCCCGATTTTAGGAACTCAGAGGAAAAAATTTCCAATAATGGTCGATGATGCTAGTTGCCATTTGTCTTGTTATACCTCAACGCATGCGTCTATCTGGCACCGTTACGGAGATATGGCGCTTCAAAGATAATGGGGTTACGAGTTTGACCTTTTGGGGTCACGTGACGTCATTGGTCACGTGACCATTCGACTCCCGGGGCTCGACTTTCTATGGGTGGTCCGTGGTGACCATGCGACGATCGGGCACCGTTACGGAGATATGGCTGTTTGAATTTCTTCCAGGAAGGCTCTTCCAGGAACAGAGCTCGGTCGTTGGTCGGTCGTCAGTCGGTCGGTCGGTCCTCAGTATTACACTGATTTCATGTACTCCTCTTGAGTACAGGAGTAAAAAATGCGACATAAACTTTTACGTCTATCTGCCAGAGAAGGAGAACCAACTTCGCGGAAAAACTCTTGATAGTTACGGTTGACAAAATATTCTCCATAGATGATTAGTCATCAGTAGCAACCTAGGTCTTATTTCGCACCGTTTAGCCACAATTCCTCCGTTACAAACGGACAGACGAACAGACGAACAGACGACAACTCGGACCATTACGGTCCGCTAAACATACGTCCAGGAATCAAACGTTGGGAAGACTTCATCCCCCACAAGTATTCGACCATGGGTTTTCCCCATCGTATCCATGAAATCTGCGTCTTCGATTAAAGCGCTTTGGTGCAATACTTTAGATCTCATTGTTGCAGATGCTGATGATTCAATGATTGTAAACAGGTGAGCTGCTGCTACAGATGCTCGTACTAAAACCCGACATCAGAGTGCGCGTCTTCAACATCGACGACGACGACGACGACGAGATTTTACGGGAGAAACTACGAGACTTGCTTCTGCGCATGCGCAGCTCGGCAGTGACTCATCTCGTCATGATGACATCACATCGCATAGCAAAGCTAATACTCGATCAGGTGACCTACTCTTTCTGACAAAATAACTGAATCACGAATCATTCGATTACCCTTGCAGTAAGCGTAAATGATTGTTCAAAGCGACAGAAATAAAATAAATTGCACCACGACTTTCATTTAAGTTCATTTTATTAGTGTTTTTTGGCGATTTTCGGCTGCAGAAAAGTTAACTGCGACGAGATGGATGGAGATAGACCAAGATTATTTGCGAACAGGAACTGCTATAGGCTCTCGCGCGTCTTATGAGCATTAGCCCAGATTTCTTGTTTCATTCAGTTTTTTTCCATTTCTGTCGCTTTTAACACACTCTAAAAATGAACTGATGTGTGTGTCGCGAATCAATGAAAACTGTGTCGTTCCAGTGTTGCTATATTGCGCGGCTGTCCGCCTAGTGCATTGCAATGTTTTACCCCGTTTACACCGACGTTTGCTCTAATTGTTCGATGCTTGCTCGACGTTTGCTTGATGTTTGCTTCATGTAGGCTATGTTATGCATGCTTCGTATTTGCTTGACGTTTGCTTAATGTTTGCTTGATGTTTGTTGATGATTGCTTGATCGCGTAAACGGGGTATTAACCCTAATCCTAAGTAAGATCGTTGACCGTTGATCTTTTGGGTGAACTAAAATTGGCACACCGGTTACACCAATTTTCGTTGTTCCACGCCTTTTACTTGTTGACTCCATGTGCTATGTTTAATGGTAAACTTCACGTAATCAGTGTTCATACATCCAGCATTTGCTGTCAAACATATTAAACGAATCAATCATGGACAGACAGACAGACAGACAAAACCTATGCTGCGGCTTATTATGACGGCCACGCGACAATAAGTTGTATGGTTTGTGTGCAATGTATAGGCGCTGAAGCTGGGGCTTCTGAGTCGTCGATACGTCTGGTTACTCGTCATGCTGGTTGTTACTCGTCACAACTTCTTTATTCGTTCCTTATTAGGAGAACGCCATTTATAGACTTTTAAGCACTCTTTTTATCTTAGTAACAGTTTGGATATTTTTTACGTCTTCAACAATGTGTGCGACTAAGCACTGCCGTTCTGCTGCGATTTACATATAACCGTTTCAGGGACAGATTTACGTGGATGCCTCCTAGCTAGCCCACACAGTGAATGTCCCCTACCTCGACAATCGAAAAAAACTGCTATATTTACAGATAAATCCACTTTAAATATTTTAAAATTATTTTCCTTCAGCCGCGCTGCATTTCAAAACTATATTTAAACTGTTTTAGACATGCCATCTTTGTCGTTTTCAAGCTTGCGTGGAACAACAGACAGACGGACATTTTTATGACATAAACAACCGGACTTGACTATTCGTAAACCTGACCGTACGGACTGCGATGGTCGCTATAATGCGTAGGCCAGCGGCGTAGATAAAAGCGTGGGGCAGCCACCCAATTCCCAAACAAAACATAAGCACACGTTTAAATTGCACTAAATTTGGTCAGTTAATTCTCAGGAAAATAGTTAAAATTTTTGCAAACTGTTGCATCAGATCTTCTATTTTAAAGCTATAATGCACCAAATTCAATTTCGGTCAGGGCTCTGCCCTAAACCCCGCTGCGGGAGCACACAGCGCTTCCCCAGACCTACTTACTAAATTTTACGAGTAAACTTCTAAGGAGAAGAAAGGCAAGGGGAAGAAAAAAAGGGAAAGGAAAGACGGAGGAGAAGGAAAGAAAGACAAAAGACAGGCAGGAAGGGGAGGGAGAAAGAGAAGGGAAAGGAAAGGGAAGGAAAAGGGAAAGAAGGCGAGGCCTTGAGTTTAAATTTCTGGCTACGCCACTGGCGCATGATGCAGCTAAGCAATATGAGACAGTTTCTCATGACGTATTCATTGACATGTGTCAGGCGGACGATGTGACGTCACGTTCGCTCAAGTCATACGCAGAGGTCGGCGCCATGTTAGTGACCTACCACTGTTTTGTATAAGAAATAAGTCTCCGGCTTTTACCCCATTATGCCTTTAGAAGTCACTTTTTTCAGCGAAATGCATCCTGATCACCGAAAACTCGATCGGAGCGATGTTAGTGACGTACCGCGTGTCGGTAGAGGACCTCTCAAGTTCTCATCGTATCAGTCGCGAAGGTCACAGCAACGTGAGCACACTGCACACGGCCACGTGTCACGACGCCATATTGGCGCTGTACCACTGCGCACGCGCACGCTGGCTTGCAACTTCCGGTGACAGCTGTCATTGCATGACTGGAACGGCGCCAGGGAACGACTTCCTGTCGACACTATCACACGTACGTAGGCCTAGGCGTGAGCGCTCGATCTACGCGCGTACAGTAATTGCAAACGTCGCTCAGCGCACTAAATCATATTATTGCTTGCTGTAGCTCTATTCGTTCGTCTGTTGTGTCGAACGCATGTGCGACCACGACTCAGGAAACGCTTCCCCGCAGCAAGTTCTGACACTGCAAACGTGAAACAAGTAATTTGAGCAGAACTCGCGTGACGCGCGACAGCATCGGTGCTGCCACTTTTGGAATCAATGTCATAATAATGCGTTTTGAAAGAGTACCCAAATTTGAGATTTTCTTACAGAGGACTCGAACCTATAAAAAGGTCAAAACTTATACTGCTAAAATTTATGTTTAGTGGCGAAAATTGCATACGCAGATTGTCAGATTGTCTTAACATTTGTCTATCTTCATTCTTCATGATAATCTCAGCGTTTTTTTACTTTTGAAATGTACAGTGTGCACCTTAGTCTAAACTCGCAAAAGCAAAAAAATCACTAAAACGTCTAATTTTGGGGGTTTGAATCATTTAAGGTCATCGATGTCGGTACTCCCGGAAATGTTGTCAGCAATGATAGTGCTTATGATAAGCAGAAGTCTGTGCCTATCTACAACCGTTCACACGCTAAACGAGTTAATAGCGGTAAAATAACGATTTTGTAGGGGGTGCCCTTCTTTGACGCCTTTGAGTAGAATTCCCTTATCCAGCGTCACATAATTTTGTCACAAGAAACTACGGAAATCGGTATCGGGTTGTAACATATACGGAAAGACAGACGGACGGACAGAATTACGATAGCTTATACGTTCTAGCACGTAGTGCGTCGCGCGTAAAACGGGTGTTTGGCGTTCACAAATAAATTTCGTGCCCACTGCCAAAAGCAAGCTCGATTGTAATTATCATCACGCGTCACCATCGTTATCATCGACAGGTGGTTTAATGTGGCTTGAATAGTAAAAAAAACATTATTTTTGTGGATACGTCGCTAAATTGCCAGGTTGGCCTTAGCTTACGTAAGTCCGGATATGAGCGACGAAACCGGAAAGACTTTAGGCTCTGCTTGAAGGCCGAGCGTGACAGCGCAGATTTGGCATTATTAGAATTTAAGTAAATGAAGAATAGTGATATTTATTCGTAGTGAAGAAACATTTGCTTGCACATCATGCATACACCATAGATGTAAAAACTTTCTTACGTTTTTTGTTCTTGCCACGTTTTTACGTTTATTTGACGTTTTTTAAAAAAAATTTTAAAAAGTGCATTAAAAATTTTACCAAAAACTCCGAGGAGCACTTTTGAAACCACAGAAACAAATTAATAGGTTATAGTAATAGTAGTTTGCTTAGTTAGTTCGAATATAATAAATAAAATTTTTTTTTAATATTTGGTTAGTCTAATGCTATGGTTATGACCACACGGTTGAATTAAAATTAAATCAAGTTCTCTTTATCTAGACTATAGCTCCAGGTACTGCATCTACGGCATTAGGCATTAAGCAAGCGGTTGAACAAATTATGGCCAATTTTTTTTTATTCAACGTTTGTAAACTTGTTTTTATTTCCGCCACGTTTTTTACGTTTTAATTTTTTTCTGGAACGTTTTTTTTCGCATCTATGGCATGCACAACATCACAACGGACTGTGCATTGCTGACAGTACGTTACAGACTATTTTGCATGCGATGATTGTGTTGTATACAGATCAGTGAAGACGGCTTGACAGGCAAGATACAGTTCGACTCGCACGGCAATAGACAGGGTCACGTCATACAAATTGTCGTCGTGCGTTCCAACCGATATCAGCAGGTAGTTTGTAATATGGGAGGGAGTTTGTTTAATATTTTAGCTAACTAGTGATTCACTGAAGTAGTTTTAGTGTTTTCGTGACACGTAGTATAGGCCCTGTGCTCCTATCTTACATTTCGGGCTGTGTTAGGCGGAATGTCGACTTGTGGTCAAACTGCGTAACGCGCATCGACGAAGTTATTCTTCAACTCAGTAGCCAGTATTTGATCAACTGTGTATTACACCGTCTATATAATAATTTAACACAGAATATTGGGAATCGTAACAAAAGATAGTACACTCGTTGCGCGGCCGTTCTAATAAGCCACAATACAGGTTTTTTCGTTCGTTCTTCCGCCCGTCTGTCGCTTCAACTCGCTTGCGGACTCCTAACGCATAGAAAGATCAGAAAAGAAGATCAGAATTGGTGTGAATGTTTTCTTGGACAGAAGTACTAACCGACATATTCTCTTCGTTTGAAGGCAGCACAAGAGTCAATTAGCTTAACATTGATGAATTGGTTACTGTTTCTGTTGACAATGTAGCATAGTCAATCATTCTATCGATCAGTCAGGTTTAAAGTGCTGAACCATATCGTACTCATACAAGGAACTTAACAATAAGTACCAAATAAAGTCACACATAGTCTAGGCAGTATTAACGGTACAATATGGCGCAGCGAAAGAGCATTTGCTCTGTAAATTACTACACCCTATAGATGATCATATCATAGATGACCGCATACCAGCGCATTATAGGTTTTTACGATAATGCGCTATATAAATCTACAATTTACATTTGCATATGGTGTATACGGTTATTATGATAGTGGTTAGTCGTTACCGAAAGTTGCGATGGGCGACTGTAGATCGGCGTCTGGAACTCGACAGTAAGTAAACGTGACGACGAAGATGACGTCAGTCGCCTGATCAGTCTGAACATGAGCGTCTTGCGCACAATGAACGATGATGACGAGTGATTTATAGGACACATTCGATCCGCCAATGTGTGGACACAACGTATGATAGGCCTATTGGACGCTATAGAAGTGAGCCTATTGAACTTCAGGCAATGAACGATGATGAGCTTCCTCTCGGACGAGACGTGTTACGAGTCGTCGCCGCTCTGGTCAGTATGTATATTATATTCCCATATTACGTACTTTCACTCTCAGATATAAACTATTATGTGTTGACATAGTACGCGGCCGTCCGCTTAAAGCTGCGTCATTTTAACCTAATACTGACCTTTTAATTTTTGGCCTTTTGAGCTAAAAATCGGGACACCGGTTATGTTCTTCTGTTCCGCGGGACGTTTACGTCTTTACGACAATTTTGTTTTTTCTTCTTCTACGCCTCTTGTTGTCATTCAGACGGACGTGACTCATCTTGGCCACATAATGAAATAAACTATAGGCCTCCTCTGCCGTTTTGTACTGTTGTACATGCACATGTAGTACAAACCACATTTGTACATGTAGTAAACACGCAGTACAACTGAGCGGATTATACTTCCTATTAAGATCGTTCTCTTCGCCTTCTGCTTCTAGTTGGCAAATTTAGCGTAGTTACTTTTTCAAGCCTTAGCTTTATTCGATTTTCTTCCAGCCTTCAGGCTATTGGACCTTTTGAATTCTTTAGCCGGTTGGTTAGTCTACGAATTTTACGCATCCCTACATATCGCACGATGTGTGCGATGCTTGCATCTGACTGATAACGTGTAATGGACTTACGCAGTTTCCCGAAGAGATGACTGTATAGAAGCTGTAAATTTTATTTCGATCGACTCTGTACGCCTTAGAGAGCCGATTATATGAAGCATAGATCGAGAATCTGGATTTATCAATTTTAAAAGTTTTTCAAAGTTTATGAATTTTATGAAATTAAAAAAGTAGGCCCTACTGTGTTCTCGATCAGTGATGTGGCAGAATAAAATGTGCGGAATTGCAGGACGCTCCGTTCTTCATGGTCAGAAGCAACAGCAGCAGTGACGCCGCGACCACGATGAGTGGAAACGAACGATTTCACGGCTTCAACGTCGACGTCATCAGGGCGTCATATGACGTCATCAGGGCGTTGTCCGCCATGTTGAACTTTCGCTATGAACTGTACGCAGTCGGGGACCAGCTGCAGTCGAGCGGCAAATCTACTAGTGTATCGGATCTGCTAGTCCGCGAGCTGACAGAAGGCGTGAGTACGTCCATTAACACTATACAATACACTATACCTGCAGTGCTTTTTAGGCTAAATCCTTCTTGCAACAGAAACATTTCCGCCTATTCCGATGCATTTCTCGGTGGCGTGGTCTGTCTGTCTGTCACACACATGCACCCTGCATAAACCGTTTGGTGGATTTAGATGTTATTTGACAAGTACACTTGTGGGGTCTGACGACGCATTGTGTTAGATGGGGTCGATGATTCCCAGAGAGGAGGAAATTTGGGGTCGAAATCCCAGCCAAAATAAGCGATTGTTTTCGACTAACAAAAAAGATGATTTATGATTCGCCCGGTGGCAGGAGTAACCGGTGTGGCAACTTTCAGTTTAAAATTTTAAAATTAGAGCTGTGGCTCGTTCTGCAGTGTGCAGTGGGCGAAATGCGCGTGTAGCGCTAGGCGGGTGGCATCTTCGCTTGCTATTTATTACCTGCTTTGTTCTAAAATTACGACACTAGGTTGTCACAGTAATAGCCACGAAAACATTTAGCCCGAGTTTATCTGGTGCACACTCGATAAATGCAAAACAGCGTCAGGTGTCCGCGCGTCTGGACCAAGCCATATCCAACATGCATCGCCGATGCTTTATTAGGCTACTACTCGGTCAGTTCGGAAGCTGATAGTCATTTTATCGTCCCACGGAGGGTTTAGAGCTGGGTCGACCTGAGTGACCGCAGTTAGCTGTTCACAGTGCCGGCGCTAGAGAGTTGGAGGTTCCGCAAATACAACTGTAAGGTTCCTATAACGGAAGTCTGGAGACGAAGACCCGAGCGAGATATAGGGGCAGAGCCCCTAGTCATGGGTCGGGGGGACGAAGCTGAAACCCTTTTGGTTTTTTGACGTTCAATGGAAAACGCAAATTAATTCGCTTTTTTTCTGAAATTTGAAAACGCAAAAAATCATATACACGT
>Ga0209671_1002235_pt1 | contig 17491 bp, 10 predicted proteins | sample WorMetHERISLAND2_2_FD_187401 | JGI IMG/M metagenome (GOLD analysis project Ga0209671, IMG submission 187401) | Marine gutless worms symbiont microbial communities from Max Planck institute for Marine Microbiology, Germany - Olavius geniculatus... | ecosystem: Host-associated > Annelida >...
ATTAAAAAAAATTTTAATCAGTACCAGCCCTAGAATTTTATAATACTAATGTCATAATCCTTTTTTGACATATTGTAAGTTGAGTTTGTCAACTTTGTGATATAATTCAGCAACATCGTGCGTTAAAAAAGTGGGTGGAACAGAAAGTTCATTTTCTGATAGACGGCTGCAAGTTTCAGACAAGAGTATATTGTGGGTGCTCAAAATTTTAATGTTGCACCTTAATTTCTGCAAGCCCAAAATTTAGCATTGTTGGTCCATATTTTTCGGACAAAGAAAATTTTCCAACAGCCGCAAAAATTTAGGGGAGGGCCAATTGCCTCCCCCTCACTCCCCACCAAAACACCTTTGACATATGATTGTGTGCATCCGATGTTGCAGGTTATGATCCGGCACAGATGCCAATGCAGATGATGGAGGGTGCAGCAGCAGCGGGTGCTGGCTTTCCAATGGACATGATGGACCTCGGGCCACCGCCGCCTCATGCTGGATATGCTGGCATGGGTCCCGCGGATATGATGGGACTGTCAGGACCAGCACAGCAACCGCAGCATCAGCGCATGATGCCAGCTCAGCAACAACAGCAGCAGCAGCGTATGACTGGACAAATGATGGCTAGTGCAGACATGATGGGACCGCCACACGATCAGATGTCACCATGGTTTGATGCGGACATGTAGACAGATGCATTGCATTGCTGGGCGAAAAGGCTTAGTTATTACTTACTTCTACAAAGTTTGATATTTTTCTGTTTGTCTACTGTGCGCGTTGTGTTTTGTCTTTGTATTGCACATTTCCAGTTGATTATTGAATTAGTGTCGGTCGGCAGATGTTTGGCAGATAGGTTGCACATTTTGTGAAAGGATTTGTTAGCGTAAACTGCCAACAGCTGGCGGCCAATCATTGACTATTTCAATATTTGTCGTGGTGGAAGCCAGTTTGCATTTATTTTATTGTGCATTCATCTGAAAAATACTACAGGACAAAGAATCTGTAATGACATTGTACAAAACGTACTTTTTGTAATCTTTTGCAGTGACCATGACACGAATATTTTGTGAAGTGCAAAACTGGCTTCCACTGCAATGAAGGCAAACTGTTTGCTTATTTTGAAGATCGTGTGCCAATATGTCATTTAGTGAAGGAAATATATGTGTACTGCGCATGGTGTGCCAACATGCCTGTTTTGTATTTTATTTTGTCTGGGGCCAGTTGTACTATGGTACAGTAGTCAGGGATGTCGAGAGCCAGAAGGGCCTGCTTGTGGGGCTCGTCTGCGGAAAGATTTTCAAATTTTGCTTTTTAAAATGGCACATTCTGGTGAACTTAGAGTAACGGTGGGCCCCCAAATGTTGCAAGGCCCAGTTATAAGTTCCCATTCTCTCCCCCCCTCTCGACAGATGCATTTCGTCCACAGATTTTATATCTCTGTTTGTTAATTTTAGTGCTTTTGATGCTGGTGAAACAACCCAAAAGTGGTGTATTACGTGTATATGCACTGCTTTACAAGGTGATAATTTACAGTAGTGGCTTAAAACTGGCTCCATTTGCTGTAGTTTGCTGCAACTCGCTAATGGTTGTATTTCGTGCAGGAGTGTTTTGAAATGAATTGTTAGTTCTTAAAGACATTTTTACGTTTTTGGCGAATTTGCGTAGTTAGCAACTGTCTTGTCACATATCACTGTAGTTAACAGAATTTTGCAGTTGAAGTTTTTATTCTGCATTCACATTAACAACAACAAAAGAACTACAGCTTAAACAATTACGGTACTGAAACGTGAAATACAACTATAATGACGTGCACAGACCACAAAATAGAATAGCATTAAGTTATTGATCATTTCATAGCTTATAGAAAGTAAGCCTAGAGGCGTCGTGTTAAGCAGTATTAATGTACGACACACTAAAAGATGTTGGCAGTGAGGCTAATACTGTGACGATTTAATAATTACGTCAAAAATGCAGCAGCACCAAAAATGCAAATTGGCATTATTTCAATTGTAGTATACCACATACGTGCAGGTTTAAATAGTGCACCAGGGCGATCTGTTTTTATGCCTGCACCAACGTATTGGCCGCAGGCATCATGTTTCCGGAGTGTCTGTGCGTGCTTGCACACCAAACATTCATCGTTAGCAAGATATCTTGGGTATTTGTTGACGGAATTTGGCTAAACTTTCACCACTCTGGTTCAAGAATGAACGCATCAAATTTTGGGGTTAAGGTGAAATGTGCCCCAAAATGCACTTTCTGGCCTTGTAGTTGTTACCAGGGTTCCTACAGGTCAGGGATCATGCAGATAACTGTGATTTTTGCATCTTCCATTATTAAAAAGCAGGCAAATTTGTGGCTTTGATTGAACGTCCAAAACTAGAAGTGTTTCAGCTTCGGCAGGAGGGGGGTTGCCCCCTGCTCCCCCGACCAGGACCTCTGTTGTTTGCATATTGCTCTATTAATACGGTTTCACTACTTAATACCATTTATGACATTTGTGCGATAGGGTTATCGCTTTGATAATGTCAGGGAAATTGCCATTCCATGACTGGAAAAGTCGGGGATTTTGCTACAGAAAACCTGTAGCAACCCTCGGTTACATGTTGGTGGAAGCATAATAGTCAACAGAGTTATAACCACCAACTAGTTAACAAGTAAACTGATAGAGCTGTCAACTGGTACAGGCCAGTTGGTGTTTCAAGATAGCGCAAAACACTACCAACTGTACTAAGCAGAAATCCAGTAAAAATCAGCAAAACTACAGTTCTTAAAATTAGCTGCATATGAGACTAACATTAGCCAAACTTCTCAGCTTATTGGTCTCAAGATCTAGTTGGTTTTGGCTAATTACAACTGATATAACAATACTTGCTGTAAACAAAAAGCTAGGGCAAATACATATCAAGTGGCGAGGTTTCTGAAGTGAAGTATGCAGTATGATACGGTGTACAAGGCAATACTACATCCACTGGGTTGTTCTCTGTATTATTAACTGCATTCAAAACTGATCAGCCACCAGCATAGCAGCAATTGCAATATCTGACGGCAATAACAAATTTCAACTTACTCATAGCATGGCTGTTTCTGGCTGACATTTAACAGACAATTAACCCTGATGAGACAAAGCCTGCAAATGACTCGGTATGCCAGTATGAAAAAAAACAGTAAATACATCGAAATACAAGACTCAAAAGGCAATCCTTTTTGTCTGTTAACAAACTGCCTCCTGAGAAAGAATAGATTTTGATGAAATTTTCTGGCGGGGTGGGGGGAGACCCAAAAGCAACAGAATAGATTTTGGTTGCCATCGAAATCCCAGTCTGGATCTAAAAAAGGATTCTCACCTACAGGTAATCCTATATGAAATACTGGAATAATGATTTGCTAGATGTCAGCACTATGATGCCAATAGTTCAACACCAAAACAGACATATGTCAGAGTGGATTTTTTTGCACTCCGAGCACTTCTAGTTCTCTATGCACCTGCAGGACTTGTGTCGGACAAACCAGTCATACATACATGGTTCCTACGGTCAGGGAAAGTCGGAAAGTTTGGGAAAAAATCAGAAGATCAGGAAAAGTCAGGGAATTTTACATTTCAAAGTCAGGGAAAAAAAGAGGGTCAGGGAAAGTTGGGGAAAATCAAAGCACCATGGTGCAAAAGTTATCAAAGATGCAGAAAAATTTTGAACTGTTTTGCACAGACTGCATGCAACACTTGAAAATTTTTTTCTGCTCGTTTCGCTCGCTGATTATTTGTATCTCCACTTTTAAATTTGTTCCACCACCTTTGGTTCTAGTGCGATTGAAAGCCAACACTGGTATTTTGCATGAACAAATTAGTCGCAGAAAACGATTCATTTTGTCCTGGAAAGTCAGGGAAAATGAATTCTGCAGAGTGGTATGAGCTGTATGCTTCTGTAAAGTAGAACTTAATGCTTATCAAAATACTGCACGCATCTGATAAATAACACTATACATCATTTTATCGTGTAAATGTTTAAACAAATACAATATGCACAGACCAGTTGATGGATACCAGGTAGTTGAATTCACAAAAATGACTACCATTAACATAATCTGCATTATGTACAATCTGACTGGATAAAAAGGCGCATAACATGCAACCACAATGCACACTCTGCAAGATATACATTATGTATACAACGAAACACCACACATAATTCACACAAAACCTTATGTAATACCTGTCAACTGGACAATTAGTTATTAATATCATAAATAAGTGATTGACAGACACATTTGCACACGACACAGTATACAGCTCCATGAGCACTGTGTTGTATACAGACTAGCAGAAAATTCGTCGTAGAATATTCGGCACAAAAACTTGTGTCACAGACGGCTGGGCATTGATGACTACTCGCTGACTAGTCAGTCTCATGAAGCTACGGACAGACACACAGCACACACTCACACTTATGTAATATAGAAACTAGATGCTGTCTCAAGAATAAACGACCGCAAGGAATGCCAGTTTGTTCCGTGACAAAAAGACACGCTGTACAGTAATTCCGCGCGGTCGGTGGGCTATGCCGCTGCAATGGCTCGATTGAATGACCGAGATGGGCAGCAGCAGACTCCGTGTAAGACTGGGACTAAAACTATCAGCGGTGGGTTGGCTTAAAGCACGCATTCACCAAACACGAAGAAGGTTAATGGTTGACGGCCGATAATGTTAGTTCGTCACTCACAGTCACCGTCCGCCACAAGATCGGCGAATTCTGGCAGTCATCGTGCAAAGCAATGGCACAGATCACAGAGCGAATGTCAGGTAGTGGACGGTCCATACAAAGGCAGTGTGTGTCTTATGCATCTGTTGAGCCTTATCATTCGTCCAGTCAGCATCGGTAGCGCACCACGGTCGCATCATTCTGCAACAAATACGTCAACAGGCAGTGATCAGAGATCTCAAATCTCCATCAAGAACAGTGGTGACACCTAGTGAATATATAGGACTTAATGCAGCTGCTATCTCCTAGTGGCAAAAAATACTAGGTAAATGTGTCAGAATCCATAACAGGATCTCGATCATCACCAACCTCTCCCCCAAAATTTCATTCAAATCCCTTCACAGTTTTTGAGTAATTCAGCTCCAACAAAAACTGACTGGCCCCCAAAACACACTTATTTCAGGTACTCTTATGCAGAACTCTTTACATGTCGGATGTCCAACCACACTGTCAAAGGAATAAAAATTGGCAATGATCAAATACGACTACACGTTACTCATAAAGAGGTATAGATATGGAGAGATCATAGAAACAATAGCGAACACAAATCACCAAATTATACTCTGGCAAGACAACAATGGACATCAAATGGCACGCCAAAAACATATGAATGAATCGAATGAAAAAGAAATACAATTAAGTACCACTATACAAGGAACTCAGTAAAACATAAAGCCACCAAGAAAGAAATTTGCATATACTAACAGCGTGAGAGAAATAACACAGCAACGCAGTATTTTTAACATATGTGTAAAACAAACAAACAAACAAAGAAAACTCAAAGATTATAAATGACAGATAAAAGAAAGAATCAGCTATAATATCATCAAGTTCAATTGTAAACTAGACAACACTTTACAGCTTATAACTAAAAACGTTCAATTCACAAAATACTAATGATAATAAACTGTGTGAAGTAATAGTTTCTAGAGTGCCACGATCGAGTCACATGCGAGCAATACAGACACAACATGCACTAAGGTTTACCATGCTCCTCGGCTTTCTCAAACTGTTAGCATGAAGACAGCAACATGGAAACTTAATATCAGTTTCTCAGATTACGTTAAGCAAAAACACTGCTGCTTCTCACTTCCATTTGATCTGGCTGTTTTTATGGATTAATTATATTATTTGATTATCCGGTTAAGTTCGCAACCTAAATGTTCACTTTTGATCGACAAATTAAAGATCTTTTACAGGCCAGACAACCTGCGTAATGCAAAAGTTAAAGGCATATGCAAGTTTCGTAATGATGTTTCTCTCAAAACAAATGATCACAATAACCGAAAACCTCAAAATGGAGTGCAGAATTTTATTGAGTTAACTGCTTCAGCGATAACAGCAAACTGCATACTTTTTGATTAAAAAAGGAAAAAGTAAATGGTAACAGACCATCACTCCATAGATTGGCTCGAGTTCACTTAATCCATCTGCCAAGTTATAACTCACCTCCTTACCTATATATGTGTACGGTGCCACTCTAGTCTAGATGTTACTTCAACCTCTGCTTTTATTATTTTCAATACTGCGCATAAAATGACGGCATTTCAAGCTACCCACGGTTTGAGCTGTAACCAGCAAAAAGCTTATAATCAGCCGGTAACATAAATATTTCAACATGACGTCATGATGTAAGCTGCACTACACAGTATACCTGATGTTTCCTGCGCTCAATGAAGTCGGCGAGGCGAGCGACAGTGACTGTTCGGACCGGCAATGCTGCATTTCGTTGCGTGTAATTCTTACGCAGCCACGCATGATCCATGCACGACCGTGCACTGCATCTTGACCTGTATTACAGTAACATGTCAATCGCTTTACAATCGAATGACTATGAAGGGCACGACTTTGCTTACTAAAATAATGCTATGCAAAGTGTCAAAAATGACAGTCAAAAATATCTTACTACATGAAGTACTAAGCTATTACACACCAAAAGTTAACAATAAAAGATAACGTAACAGACGACATTCTTCTGTGACAATAATTGACAGCTGTCATAAAATCCCTTGACACTTCTAGGTTTTCAAGGCAAGACCTTGCACTCTGCACAATGTGCTAACAGCAAATGTAACAAAACGCCCTTAGTTTATGTCTATACTGGCCTATCTATCCAGAGCTATTCCAAGTCAAGTCAACAACAAATGCAATTTCTATCATAAATACACAAATAGGCAAACAAGGTGCTTACCCGACGTCAAAAACTAGCAGCATGGAGATGAAGTCTTTTGCATCGCCGGAAATGCCGGAGAAATATTCATGCGGAAAGCAGAAGTCTCGGCGCACGATGTTTGAGCACGTCTCATCCAGACTGTCATCAAGAAATGGTGAAACGCCACTCAGGATAACGTACACAATGACACCGATGCTCCTGTGTAATATACCAGGCAGTGATTCGTTTCCTTCTGCTTAAAAGCTTTATCAATTCATATATCCAAATGGAAACATAGCATCAGAATAGACATATATGGCACACAGATTGAATGGCCAACAGAACACAACATATGTATGACATATGTGTGCAAAAACAGAATTAGTTTCAGTAAACCAAATTACTTCCAATTGACACAATTTCATGCATCGTAATTTCACTCTAAAGCATCTGCATTAAAATTTACAAAACAGATTCATCATATCATAATTTCATTCTTAAGAATCTGTCATTGAATTAGCACACTGTAGTGAAATGCCAGCGAGACAAAATGCAATTCAACCAGGTCTCCCAATGACAACATCGTTTGGAATTTTATTTTACATGCAACCTAAAAAAACTTGACAACTTAACACGAGCTGCTACTAGTGCTTAGTATACACGTTTAAGTTCAAAATTTCCACCATTATGCCACCTATAGGATCTAAAAGTCCCAACTTTTTACTGTCAATTTTTACAAATGTCAAATTTCACAAAGACACAGACATAACAGTGATGCAGACCAGATGTCTGAGAGGAGACTGGCAGGGCGACCAATGATGAGCTCGGGTGCTGCAAATTCAGCGCTGCCTCTCAACTGATGCACGTAAGAGTCGTCATAAACGTGGCGAGCATCACCAAAGTCCACCAGCTTCAGCAGCGGGAATGACTGAGAGGACTCCACATCAACCAGCAGATTCTCCGGCTGTCATCAGCAAACACATATATACATGTACAGCAAGGTGTAGAAAAAAGTGAACTATATATAAGTTTATGCAGATCGAGCAATGGAAGAGTTTCAAAAACAACTAGCTTCAATCACTGTAGTGAAGGGTGGTCAGGCTGAACACTGTGTTCATTGTAATGATCGAGGCCAATCGTTTCCGAAAATGTCCGATGGTTCAATATATGTAAAATATGTGTATACAACAAGAGTCATACAGAAAGTAAAAGGTTCTGCAGACAATTAATTGCTACCATCAGCAAAGAGATATGCTACTATCAGTGAAGAGATCTAAATCTTCTCATCATCGGTTCTGCCGTAAAGTAAAGAACTAATGTCAAGATAAACTAAACCTTAATGTCTAGGTGGGCAATGTAGCAGCTGTGTAGATAGTGAACAGCGTCTAGTAGCTGATAGACGAAACGCGCCGCCTCGGTTTCAACAAACCGCTGCTTACAACAGATAAAGTCAAACAGCCGGCCTTCAGTTATCCTGCAAACATTCATAACAAACTGCACTAGAATTTGGGCACCAAGGAAACAATGAAAAAAAACAGTAAAGAAGGTGAACGACTTGAATACACCAAAACTCAAATGTGCCACTTGCAACACGTAAACTGCCAGTAAAACATTGACAGTGGAAAAGAAGTTTTGAGTAGTTTAAGCAACTACGTATGATGTTTCTGCTTCACGAGACTGTAGCACACTGTGACTTCTTTGTTTGATTGTCTCAGTTACAAATACGCTTGTCATTTAGTTGAGTGGGTGAGTGAGAGTTTTCCGAACAGCATATCAGTATACAAGAGCTGGCCACTCCATACCAGAACAACATTAACAGTAACTGCCTACATCAACAAAATGTCGACAATCATAATGTCACTTTCATTCACTTAACCTTTTTAAGATTCGGTTTTTACGATTTCTGTTTTATTGCAGCCAAACATACTTGTTTTGACGCACACACATTTATTATGAATAAAAGAAACCAGCCATGTCAGACATCAACAAGTGAGCAAGACTGTGGTAAGGGACTCACAGTGGCATAACGATGACATATGCAGTCTTAGTCTCATAAACAGATGTCGGCTGGATGAGAGCGGAGTGCCTCAGATTGTGAATTATGTTCACCTCAGCCATAACAGCGTCCAGACTCAGCAACGCTCGACTCACAAACTTTGCCGCTATGCTGGCACCGGTCTGCTTGTCCATGCACCGCCGCACTACCGAGAACCGACCCCTACGCACAGACAGATGATCGTATATGACTCATGACTATCAACTCGAAACACTTTCATTCTCTAAAGCTCTGAACATTGTGACCTTTTTATCATTGACCAATGATGAACTGATACCGCAATGCACCTATGGTTCTTGTCTATAATCATGGGTGATAATGATATATGATATAAAAAGAGGGAGACTGCTGACCAGGCACTGTGAGGTTCCCAGGCTGCGGTTACCCAGTCATGCACATTAACAGTACCGGTACTGGAATCAAATGAACCAGTCATTACGATATATCATCACATCCACTGCACAAACTAGTAAAGGTTGGTGCTGTCTCCCGATGTAAAATTAACAGTACAGGTTTTCAATAATTTCCCAACTTTTAGAGCTCCAACTATTACAGAATATTTTCATCACAGCTGTCAAATACCCAGACATTTCCAGTTCTTCCAAGTATCACAAACCAAACAGAAAAACATTTGAAACACAAAAATGACCATTTCGGCAGTCATTTCCAGCTTTACCAGCCAAGGCTAGTCCGATGTGCCTTAGTAAACTGCTTCAGTTCTTTTATATACCAACCAACGACGCCAGTAGACAAACATCAGAAATAACAAATACCAGAAACAATATTCAGTTATGAGAAAACATGATGAGAGACAGCATACCAATTAAATGTAGATGTAAGTGCAAATCACAACTCTCAGAAATACCTGGCAATTTCGGCACTCTGCATATAATTAGTGTCGAATCCAGTTTTCAACAGAAACTGAGCACTTGAATCTACAAGTAAAGAAACAGCTGCACATTTAATGGACTGCATAATTTAATTTCATTCTCTCAGGTGTTTTTACAAAGTATTCTACAATTACCGCTAAATAAACAGGAAATAATTTATGATTAACTACACTAAATCATAGTATAGTCTGCAGCCATGTTCACTCTGGGAGCTTTAATGCACAGATCGCATCTGAAGAGACAGTGTGCAAAAGATTTTAGCTACTCCGGTATGTATGTCATAACCGACTGTATTTTGTACACAATGTATGTTTTATAATAACATGACATATCTGAAAATAACTCACTAAGGATCGATCAAAAGATTCATAGAATCTGCTGCACAAAGCATTATACGAAGCAATTTTTAACCTGCACTTGTAGGCGTGTTGCCAATTCCATTATATCTTGCTCCTGTTGGACTCAAGGCTGCAAATAAACGCATTCATTAAAAAAATAAACTCTACTCAATCAGCCGATACAAATAATGCCACAGTTGTAATTTATTAAAATATACAACACCACCACAACACCATCACCGATTTGCTTAACAACCTCCATTAAAAACCAAACATAAAACAATTACCCAGAAAGCACAAAATGATCAGTGCTTCTAGCTGGTGAAAAGTGACTTGATGCAATCTGCTCTTTAAGAAATTCATCAGTCTAAAATTGCTAAAGCTGCAAACTTTGTTGTGAACACAAATCATAAAAGTCCGCGAGACAAATCATGTCGCCAACTTTCATGATTTGCATCTGCGGACTTTGTCGCAGACTTTGTCACCGACTTTCCCCGTGCATTGTAACAGACTAAATTCCATTACAGCAACACAAACAGGTTTGTCATGGACTTGTCACGGACTTTATCGCAAACATCTTGACATGTAGCGATGGTTTATGTCCACGACTTTCATGATTTGTGTCGGCGACTTTCCCGCAAGGAAGTTTTGATGAAAGTCAGCATAATGGAATTTGGGCTTAACTAGATCAATCCAAAATGTAACTAATCCCTTGGTCTTTGAGCCATGCCCCACCCTTCACAAAATTTTAACTTCATCAAAATCTGAACTTAACTTTTTGAGTAATCAGCGGACATAGCTCTGACAAACAGATAACAGAAAAGGTGAAAAAAACTCTCTTTCCTATAGCTGAGGTAAAAAAAACAATTATCTCAACTGACTTGCATAGTCAATGTACACTGACCAATCAAATGCTTCAACGTTAAAAAAACATCAACTTTCATCCAAGTTTTATCCATATCCACAAGTTAACATCAAAAACTTAGCTGCAGTGTTATCAAAAGCTCCTATAAAATTCTACCATGTATTTTAATATCCAAATACTCAGTGACAATTAGCAACAGAAGCCGCAGTTAATCATACCTGGTGTAACGGTGAGACGAGCGGACGTCGTGCAACTGCCAAGCTCATTGGTCGCCGTGCACTTGTATTCACCACTCTGATTGGTCGATACGTTCAGCAGCTACCAGTGGTCAACAACATTATCACGGTATTATGATACTGTAGTAAATAACAGGCATTTATACCGCAAACATCACAGCCAATAGGATGTGGCCATAATGTCTAGTAGAAATAAAAATGCTGTTGCTATTGTATTATTTTTGTGTGTTTTTTTTCTACCATGATCGGTGAATTAAAGATTATCATCAAAGTAGCAACTACATGGCCAAAACTTGAAGCACAGTGTCAAGCTCTCTACGCCTCTCGACTACTTCTTACCACACACTGTTATGCTGTGACCTAGTCTTTTCACCACTTGACCCCAAAAATTCGATCAGTTCATCCCCCTCGCAAAACTCACTAGTGATAAAAGTTTGGCTAAAATCAATCAACACGTACAGATTAGACATAGCGGAAATAACATCAGAGTCGGACTCATGCAGATACTACAAGGATGCAGACGAACAGATAGACAACACAAAAACAGAATGCTTGCAACACTGCGTGTGTTGAGTGTAAAAACCAACAGAGAACAAACAACAAACTACGAATACACAGACCTGAAGGCGAGCAAGACCATCGCTGGAATAATCACACAGAGTCTGTGCGGTATTGGAGATCTGAGTGTGGTCAGGACCAGTCCAGCGTATGTTGGGCCATGGCTTGCCACACACTCGACAAGTGAACACGGCTACTTCAGCCATACTGACACTGACGTCAGTCAACCGATTCAACACCAGTGGAGCCGACGCCTACATGCAACAACACCTTATGCGCAGTCAGTCTATTGGGTGGTGCATAAAAAGTTGGGCATAAATATTTTATGTAGACTCAAGACTGATCAATTGGAGAGTTTCGAAAATGATAGAATCAACCATAACAATGAACAATTGTTATCCCGATCACCTGAACATTTGTTCGACATGATCAGTGATCACCCTTCAGTGTAATGATCGAGATTAATCATTTGAGAAATGGTCTGATTGCTCTGTGTAAAGCATATATTTTCCACCTTTTGATGCACTACCCACCATCAATAATTAAAACCTAGCAGACATTCAGTGTCACCAAACTTAGTTCTTAGAAGCGCCTCCTGTAATTACGGTTGCACATGAAGCCAATTATTCACGCCTGACTTGGACTGCTAACACGTTACATCAAATGACAGGGCAGTGTATTTCACATCTGGAGTGCCACAACAGAGAAACTCCGAGATAAAACACACATTATACACTGTGGGCCATAAAAAACGTGGCACTTTACTTTTGTCCATATCTTCACCAATTATTGACCGATTTTCAAAATTCTTTCACTGGCACACTCTGCAAACAATTTGCAATAATGTGATTATTATATATCCCACCACACGGCAAATTCGTTTCTACACTACTTCGTAAAATATAAATGTAAGCAAAAACTAACAATAATAACAAAAATTTAGGTAAATGAAAAAACAGTTCAGACATTGTGATGAATGACCTGTATGACACTAGACTGCGTTATACCCGCACAGTCCAGTGTCATACAGACCATTCACTGATATGTTGGTCTAAAGTGCTTTTTACAATTTTACCAAAATGTCTGTTTGTTATAATCATTATATATGTATATTTCATTGATATTTCACAAGGTAGTGTAGAGACGCATTTATGGTCTGGTGGGATATGTAATAGTCACGTTATTGCAAATTGTTTGCAGAGTATGCCAGTGAAAGAAATTTGACAAGTAACTTGAGCAAAGCTCATGAGACGTGCGAAAGCCTATAGCAGTTCCTGTTCGCAGGTAATCTTAGTCTATCTCCAAAACATTTCGTCGTAATTCACTCTTTTGCAGCCAAAAATCGACAAAAAATCACGTTAAATCAATATTTTTAGGGTTCAAGGTCATTCAAGGTCATCGATTTTGATAAATTTTAAAAGCCTGTCACCAGTGCTTGTTATGATAAGCAGCATGTCTGTGCCTATCTGCAGAATCTGCAACCAGGTTCACGCTACACACGATAATAGCGGTAAAATAACCACTTTTTAGCTGTCTTTGACGCCCGCCTGCGCTGGCCTCCTTGAACCTAGGGGGTCGGGACTTGAACTGCTAAAATCTACGTTGAATGCTAAAAATTTCATACGCAGGTTGTCTTGGTCTATCTCCAGCCAATTCGTCGCAATTCGGTGTTGAAATGTGCGCTGCATCCAAAAATTGTGAAAAATTCACTAAAAACCTCTTTTTGAGGAGTTCAAGGTCGTTCAAGGTCATCAATGTTGGTAAATCCAAAAAGCCTGTCACCAGTGCTTGTTATGATAAGCAGCATGTATGTACCTATCTGCAACCGTTTTCACATTATTCGAGCCAATAACGGCAAAATGATGTCTTTTTTAGGGGGTACCCCTCTTTGACGCCCTCGTTCGAGGGGAACCCCTGCACCTAGTGGCACGAAATTTTGTCACAATAAACTAGAGACCTTGGGGCAGCCCACAGTGAAGATTTCATGATCCTAGTTTGCACCGTTTTGATACAGATCACAAGTGTGACAGACAGACGGACGGACGGACAGACGGACGGACGCCCAGATGATAGCTAAGACGCGCGAAGCATTCTGCTGTCGCATGTAATAACAGGTTGTAATCATGTTATGTGTTTTTTTAAAATTTTAACTAACATGTAGGCAACTAGGCACTATACAAACAGTACGTAAACAGTAACCCTAGACTATATTAAGTATTTTTTTTGATTTTGAGTTTGCTTTGAATAATAGTTTGTCATTGTCAACATCTTTTCTCTCTCTGTTTGTGTCATTTTACTCATATGCTCGATTAAATGTTGCACGATTAAGTATCGCGCGGTTAACTGTCGTTCCGGTTAATTGTCGTCGCGATTAACTGTCGTCCGATGAACTGTCGTCATACCACATTAGTAGCTGAAGCCTGTGCATAGTTTCATTTGTAAGTTGCCTGTCTGTTGTAGGAGATGTTTCAATTTCATGAAAATAATTGTGGGGCATTTTTGGACTTACTCTGTATGTTGGCTTTACGTAGTTGGCAGAAAAATAGAACATAAATAGCGTGATTTTGGTGTCTGCTGCCATTTTGTGCACTTGTTGGAGATTGGTTTGGTGATTTGTTGCAGGAACGCATTGAATTTTGTGACAGAAGAACTGAAGAATCCCTACGTGTGAGTGACTTTTGCACACCATCATATTAGTGTTATAATGAAAACACATTTATACTGATGGCACCCTTTTTCACAAATGAATCAAAGGCACATAATTTCATCATTGGTTTGTTTGTGTCGTACTGCAGAAATTAAAAATATAAATTTGTTTGCTCTTTCTTGCGTTATTTTATTTAGTTTTTCTGTGACTTGTAAAAAAAAACAAGATTTCTCTGACATTGACGACTGTCTAGAGAATAAGAGGGAAGATTTATTTAGAACTGATGTTACTGTTACATATGCACACTCGAAATTGACAGTTGTTAAAATTTTAGGTTTAGGTCATTTTTTGTGTTTTATGTTGCATATCAGGTATTTATGTAAAGGTTAAACTTACTGTTTTGTTATTGTAAATGTTAATCTTTTTGTTCCATTGTTATGTGTGTGTATTGCCTGGTAAGACCATCCTCGAAATGACCTATACTGTGTCGGTCGGGACGTTGAACTCAACTCATTCACTCACTCTAGTTGTGTTTGATATTTAGTTTGATTTTCAGTCAGTTCAGGGGTTTGGTGTCTCTGAGAGATCAAATTTTGGCTTTTGCTGTAGGAACCTGGTGTTGTCATTATAAGAGGGCTGGGCTGTGACGGTGTCGTTTAGCGCAGTATGCTGATGTTGATGTATTGTGAATGTCAGCAACCTACCGCGTGCAATCTGGATCTCTATGCCTCTCATCACCGTGATCTACGTGTTTGCTAACGTTGCTTACTTCACCGTTCTCTCGGCATCTCAACTGCTGCAGTCAAATGCTGTGGCTGTTGTGAGTATGATAATTGTACATAAATAAAAAATTAAATTAAATTAAATTTAAAAAGCCTGTGCTTCCGGTTGCAGCCGGCAAAAAAACTAGGGATGTGGCGGCGGTAATTTTTAAAATTATTTTTTTGTATCATGATGCGTCTTGTGATACTATGCAACAACTCATAAAAACAAACTGACTGTCTGACACACTAAATAGTACTAAGGAGAACTTAAGTAAAGATACTGCAACATTTCAGGCTGGATGCAAACAGCATTTTTCAGTTAAAGCGTACTAAAAACTGCACAGATATTTTTGAAGGTTTAATTAAAAATTTTTATAGATATAGGTTTTTTTCTAGGGATGGATGGCAACCGGAAGCACAGTTTTTTTAAAAAATTTTAGGCTTAGTAGTAGTATCGGTAGTCGATTAGCAGCAGAGCAGTAGCATTCAATATCAATATCAGTAACATCATATGACGTGAATGTTTTCCTTCCGTGTTTTCAAGCAGTTGGTTTGCTCAGAGCAAGCACACCAAGGTCAACTCTGCCTTCCATTACTCAGGGGTGGGTAAATTGACTACCGGGTACTGACTTGCGTGTGTGGCCAGAGGCGCGTTTCGCACTTTTTTTCTCTGAGAATCTCAGAAATTCTAATTTAGAAGCGTGTTTCGCACTTTCTACTTCTCTGAGATTCTCTGAGAAATTATGAGCAAGATTTTCCTTTGCTACGTTATGCTAGCTCCGCCCACTTGCTTGTGAGTTAGATAAAATTGGCTAGCGTAGAATTCTATGTTAGAATTCTCGTAGAATTCTTACTTGCGCGTTCCGCACTTTTCGTGAGAACTAGTGAAAACTACTGAGCCGTAGAAGTGAGATTCTTGGAGAAAAGTGCGAAACGCGTCTCAGGCATGTGCATTCACCTGTGTTGGGTGGCAAGTAACACTGTGTGATTTCATATGGCAGATGATGTTCCATATCTCTGTGATGGATTTCCTTGAAGTGCTAGAAATGCATTTTGGTTTCTTCTAACCAACCGTGTATTTGGTCTGTTTTAATAATAATAATAATAATAATAAAGCGGATTTATACACGGCGCCTAGAAGCAGAAGTCACTAGGCGCCGCAGTTTAAATCAGTCAAACAAGTGTGTCTTTAGTTGCGCTTTGAACTGTTCGTAGTCCTCTATGGCTCGCAGTGCAGTCGGCAAACTGTTCCGGACTCGTGGGCCGGCGACGGCGAATGATCTGTCATCGAGGCGTGTCCTTGTTTTCGGTACAGTACAAGTGACAGAGGCGGCTAAACATTTTGCTTGTTAAACATTCGTTGATTCTATGCTTGGACTTGCGTCTTGGTTTATGTTAATGTGTCTGTCTGTCTGTGTCTCTGTGTAGTCGTTTGCTGATCGCATGCTCGGTTGGATGTCCTGGTGTATGCCGCTGTTTGTGGCTGCGTCAACATTCGGTAGTCTGAATGGTGGAATCTTCACTTCAGCAAGGTGCTCTTTGCCTCTCAGTACTTCATTAACTAGACTCAGTCAGTCTTTTATGACGAATTGCAATTTTTAGTTTTAGCTTTTTAGTTTTTGTTCTCTCTTCTTTAGTTTTAGTTTTGACATATTTTTCATTTTAGTTTAATTTTTTTTATGTTTTTGCTGTACAGTGATTTGAGTTACCAAGAACAGGCAAAGAATATCAGAGACATGATCTGACTTAATACAAATATGCCCCAAAATGCCCTTAAATGGGCCTAATACAACAAATAACATCAAATGAAGAAGGCTTTAGACTATGTTAGTGATCACCAACTAAAGTCAGCTTGTAAAGACGCCATATGCATAGCCCCATCTAAGGTTACCCGAATGATTTTTGCTGTTTTAGAGGACTGATATCATCACATCGTCCTTACACACAGTTGTAAGCAACCCGCGTCATGGTACGAATTATCATGTAATCTCTGTTGTAATAAATATTACATAATTGGTCACGCCGTCTCACCCGCATTGCCATCACCTCTGCAGCTGTAAAATGCTGCTTCACTGTCTGATGGTAATTAGTAATTGATTTGGGCAATAACGCCCGCAGCCAGAGAAGCAGGCGAGATAATAATAATAATAATAATAATAAGTGAACATTTATATAGCGCACTATCATTTCGAAGAAATCTCTAGTGTGTCACTGAGCCGCAGTCGTCTCGCTGCGGC
>Ga0209671_1002238_pt1 | contig 17483 bp, 7 predicted proteins | sample WorMetHERISLAND2_2_FD_187401 | JGI IMG/M metagenome (GOLD analysis project Ga0209671, IMG submission 187401) | Marine gutless worms symbiont microbial communities from Max Planck institute for Marine Microbiology, Germany - Olavius geniculatus... | ecosystem: Host-associated > Annelida >...
GCATTATAACATTCGGCCTAGTATTGATCAGCGTGCAAAATTTTGCGCCGATCGACCGAGGCATCTCGGAGATTTCGCGTCGGAAATAAAAAATAAACTAGAAATATGAGGCAGAGCCCAACGTGAGGCCGCCCGGCGCCGTAAGTCCGATTGGGGAACCGTTAAGGGGTTGAAATTTCGTTCGCAGCAAAGTCATGTGGCCCGAACGCAGCTGCATCATTATATACATGTATAGCAAGCACAATGTTAAACTTGGGGGTTTGAAATGAGACAACACAACTTTGTTGTTTGTGAACCCAAACTCACGAATTTTTCTGCATTTGACGTGGAATAGATAGTAGTTGAAAACATTGTTTACCGTTTGTCGATAGCTCCATCCGTTCCAGAGAGATATCGACGCTCAAACTTAAAAGTTGTTCCAAATCGCGCCAAATTTTGGACGTTTTTTGCCCTCTCAAATTTTAAGTGGGCGGCGCCCTCCAAAATGGGTGAACACCCCATCTATAGCGGCACATCAAGTGGCAAAGTTTCGTGGAGCTATTTCCCTTAGCTCCAAAGTTATGGTGGCTCATACGCTACATTTTAAGCCAATTTTGACACTCCTTTTGCAAAAAATTGTTGGGGGAACCCCCATCCCCTGTGGGGTATGGGCTAGCAAGATAGGCCATTCTGTGGCGCGTGTAAAAATTTCGGAGCGCAGCACCCCCTAGGGGCCAAAATATGGTCCTCCAAGTAAGTCGATTTGGTAGGTAAACATTAGGCGCGAGAACGCTGTGGAAAGTGGACCAAAGTTCACCAGAATTTTTCCATCTAACGCGGGAAGAAACGCTGTAAATAATTTGGTTTTCCTTTTGGGGGACAGGCCCCAAATTTTTGGACCGAGATTATAAAATCGAACATATTTTCCGTCATGTGGCAAAATTTTGCGGCGATCGGCCGACGGAGCTCAGAGATCTGGTGGCGAAAATAAATAAATAAATAATAATAATAATAACTGTTGCAAAACATAAGCCCGAACTATCGTTCCGGGCGGACTAATTACCATAGCTAATACGCGCCGCAAAAAAACGTTTTGCGTAGGCCAGCCGCAAATGTTATGGGGTGTTTACACGATCCAGCAAACGTCCAGCAAACTTCCAGCAAATGTATTCAAAATACACGAGCTAATGATGAACGTTTGCTGGATAGTGTAAACACCCTATTAAGAATAGACAACAGACAGTCGCATATCATGTTGTCAGCTGCGGCTGCACATCTACCGGGTCGTCAACCGGCTTTGATCTACTAGGCTAATATCTGTTATTAATAGGCCTAGTACGCGCCATGCAATGTATGCAGTTGAGGTCTGTGCGGTGCAACTAGCGACTAGCGAGGCTTGGTCCGCCCGATACAAATGTCGCTGCTGCTGTTGCTGCAGTGCTGGCCGGATGCGACAAGTGAGCAGCAGCAGCGGAGGCGAGATCAGCGGGAATTCTAGCGACGAATTATCCTGGTTGTACGACGTAGCACAGCGAGGCGCAGCCAAACATTCGCTGTCGCCGCTGAGGCTCGTGCGCTGCTGCAGCCTGTGTACGTAGACAGCGTAGAGTACGGTACTGTAACACGTGTAGTACTTTATAATACGGCAACGTGTTACGCAGTTCGCAGGTAGTTGGAAGTCATTCGTAAGATTCGGAGTCGCCGCGCGAGAAACGTCGTCCCAGCTTGCCAGATCTGGTCCGTCTTTACGCCGTCGAGCCGCAACCCCACTTAATTCGATTAATCTCTACTATGCGACTTGTCGTGCAACAAATCCACCCCAGCTAATACAGCAAGTCGGTATCAGCTTCAAGGACAAGCTGCGTACAACATGTTGCCATGTCAGGATGTTGTACAACTTTTTGTTCACGTGCGACTCATTGTCCAGTAAGTCCACAACGATACGAAATACTGGGGCTTTGGCCATTGCTTTCTTTCTGAGCTCAACAACTGTTTCTGGAGTTCAAGTGATACCTGCAGATTGGTGGCAGAGACATTGAGACGATGAGTGACGAGATCGACGTTGTCAACAACGAAGACCAAGCGACCACCGCTGTCACTGGCGCCGTGTCTGGATCGTCAGCCGATGTGCCTGACGGTGGCGTGTTGACAATGACCGGCAGTCATCGGCGGTCACTGGGCGGGGTTCAACGCCGCGGAGCACTGCGTCAGAAGGACGTCTACTGCGTCAAGAAACACGCGTTCGTCGCACGCTTCTTCAAACAACCCACCTTCTGCAGCCACTGCACCGACTTCATCTGGTAAACTAGGCTACCGTATACTTATAAGTTATATAAATTCGTCAAATTGCAACTTTTATATTAATTTGATGACGGTTAGGGCGTACTTGTTTCTTGACTCAGGTTTCAGCGTGGTTAACAGTGTAACGAGTAATACACTGTACACCGTGTTGAAACGTACTTAGGCCTATTTCATGACTGTGATTGTCGGTTATACCCCGTTTACACGATGAAGCAAACATCAAGCAAACGTCGAACAGCGAGCGAGTAAACATCGAGCAAAAGTCAAGCAAACGTCAAACAAACATCAAGCAATTAGAGCACACATCGTGCACGTATATTTTGAATACATTTGCTTGATGGTTGCTTGATGTTTGCTTGTTTGTGTAAACGGGGTATTAAGTTCTGCCCGAAAATGGGTGCTGTACACAGCCCCGAGTTACGTTTCAGTTGTCACGCTTGATTGGAGTGAGATTACGGGCAGTTATAACACTCCAGGCACTGCCGTGAAAGATAGGTAAAATAATAATTGCACATTAGCTACGTATTTGAATAAGCGTTTCGTTGGAAAAAATGAGGCACACGAAAAGTAGACGACGATACAGGAGTGAAATGGAACAGTAGGCCTATAGCTACCATCTACATACATGTACATACATACATACATACATGTAGTGTTGGTATCTAAATCGTTGAATGGTGGCTAATAATGTCTGGTCATAAAAACTACACACGTTCTGTTAATCGAATAATATCAGGTCGTTCTTTGCTGGTCTTTTTGCAGTTATCTGCGTGCGTCTAAAGCACCACGCAGCGATGCACTTCGTGACATGCATTGTTGCATTTCTAATGTCGCCGTCGGTGGCGGCGGCTTGATGTGGTACTTATCGGATGGTTTGTCGCGATCATGAAGTTGTTCTACGCCAAGCCCAGTTAGTATTTGGATGGGTGATTGTGGAGTGTCTGTGGACAGGTAAGCCATTTCGATATTCCTCCTGCGTAGGTAAATCGAGTACCGGTCTACCTGGCTACGGTAAAGGCGGTGCCCATTTACGTGTGTCGGGTGGCAAGTGACACTGTGTTATCTCGTATGATAGGTGACGCTCAGAATCTTTAGATGAGTTCCCATAAAAAGCACACCTTCAACTATTTCGTGCTTAATGCAGTATAGGAGCTTAATACAGAATACCGAAAAATACGATGCACACTTCAGGTATTGCTTATGTCGCACATAATGATTTTTGACTAGGTCTGTCAGTCTTGTGACAGTAATCAAGTTTTTCTGTCGTTGTTTGTTCTACAGGGGATTTGGAAAGCAAGGCTTTCAGTGTCAAGGTAAGCAAAACAAACTCAGTTTGTTCATAATGCTGTATATCGTCACCAAAACTTTGTATTACATTAATCACTTTAGCATTCATATACAGCGCCGTACGGCGATATATTCGTGGATATTGGCTATATATAAGATTTTTCAATACAAAATGAAAACAGAAATTCATATCTGTGCAATGATATTAAAATGCGAATGACAAACGAACGCCGACCTGATTGTTATGTGATCGACGATATCGGTGACTAGCACAGTCGGGCAGTTGAATAGCAATGAGGAAAATAATAATTGTGACAAGCTGCGCAATTGCCGGCGACGTTGAGTCATGCACGAATATTGACGACGATGAGAATGACAGCAACCAAGAATGAATGAATGAATTTATTTGATAGCATCCATATATGAGCGCTCGGAGTTAGGTGAAAGGGTGCGCTTTTATCTCCTATATTTACATTGAAAATTGTTCGGCATCTTTTATTCACCAACAGCGGTTAACAATAAAAATAAAGCAAACGAGAAACGAAGAAAATATGAAAAATGTCAGATCTATACACACACATGAATAAGTCATTAACTTAACTAATCGATACGTGCTGTAAATTCTATGACTGTTGGCGGAGATTTTGTTTCACAACGCTACGAATTCATCACGAAGACGCCAGTTTCTGCTTTGCACTGTGCTATATGCAACTGGAGTTCCTGGTTATCAGCACGTAGACAGATATACCCTGGAGGGTGGCCTGTCGGTTTGCGCCTGCCAGCACCCTGCAAAAATCCTTCGTGCGCTCCTGGTGGCATCTATATCTCGTCTCGATGCTGTCACACGCGTCTCAGTAAGTCGCCGATGTCCTATAGATGCGTTTCTGATTAGGTTAGGTGTCGGCCAGAGACAGATGGATTATTACTGGACACACGTCATGCTGTTGTTATTTTGCTATGCAGTCTGTTGCTTCGTCGTCCACAGGCGTTGTCATGAGTTCGTCACGTTCCAGTGCCCCGGAGCAGACAAGGGTCCTGACTCCGACGTGAGTAGATACAGTACGTGCAAAATCATAGATAGCAGGCTTGTTTTCAACGCCTTATTTTCACGTCGATTTGTAAGTTAGCAGCTTGCTTATTCTGTGAATTTTTTGCGGAGTCTTATGAATCGTTAGTGAGTGACAACATTGGGGAAAATATTTTATTGTTCTTCCACACTAAATATTTTCTATTTAGCTTAAAATGAGCAAAATTTGTTTTTCGCCGGGATTTGTTAGGCCTTGCCCTGGGGAGCTCACGACGCTCCTCAGACCACAATGTCGTACAGGGGAGTGGAGGGTGAGGACCCCTAGAACCCTTCCCGATTTCACATCTCACTGCTGTCATCCCATTTATGCGACTTGGCCTTCGGTTATCGATCGGTCGTTTTTCTCTTGCGCGTCTCGCATTTCATAACTCACTCATTGCCGACGAACACAAAAAACGTTAAAGCCAGTCATAAAAGATCGTAATGACAGTGACATGTCACTTGCGCCACTTTAAAAACTGGTGATAAGGTGACACTTTGGTAAGCCTAATTTTAGTCATTATGGCCCCTTTCGGCCCTCTCCCGTAACTGCGGGTACTATGGGGTATGAAGACGGCGTTGATAGTGGTTGAGATTTAGGTTTTGTTATGCTTGTTAGCGACTGTTTTGTTATCTCTTAACTAACGCGTCAGATTGAGCAATGTGCAAAGATAGAAAGATTTCTTAGATTTGCTTCGTGTATTTCTAACGTTACTGTAGGTCTATGCAACACATTTGTAAGCCGCGTTTTCCACGTCAGTCAGTCAGTCATGAACGCATTTGGGCCTGCACAATTATGCCGCACACGAATCAGAGGCCATATATTTTCATTATTTCTGTTCGCTGGATCATTGTATGAATGTATGTAGGCCCATGTACGCAGTCGTATGTGGCATATATGCAGCAAACATTTCGGCTTAAATTATTCAGCATACTTAAAGCCAGAACAAAGCACGCATTTCGAGTCAGAATCCTGCTATAAGTCAGCATGCGTGCGTGGCTGGTTAAGTGTATATAGCACCGTTGTTAACTTAGCGTCGATTTCTGTCGGCAGCCTATAGCTGCTGTTATGGTGTTTCCGCGTTTCGCAATCGTTTTTGACGGGTCCGAGCCCGTATGATTTACGGCACAACCTGTAGTTATTACGCTTTGGACGAATTCTCTGCAGTCGCAGTCAGTGATTGTTTAGCACAGCTCTAGCGCTGACAAACCGCTGACATTTATAGGTCTTGTCGCAGCTTGCGTAGGTGTTCGCGTTACTAAGAGTAGCCTACTATACAGACTTGCTGCGGTGTAACTAGGCTTAGTACGCCATCTGTGTGATGAGAGTCTTTCAAAACGAGATCAGCAAAACAAAGAAGAAGAATAGTTTTGCCAAACCGATTAACAATAATGCAACACAATAGCACATACTGAAATGAATGCGAGCTGCAGTAAAAGCAAATGCTCATCAACGCTAATCGCTATTATAACTAACTAAACGCGGTGATAACACAGTTATTAATCAAATTACAATATTACAAGAAAAGAAGGGAAAAACAGAAAAAGTGCAAAAAAGCCGTGGGCCCGAAAAACAACCGTCATTCGAAAATATGCGTAATGGTCGTTCGAGGTGACCAACGTTTTTGATTTCGGCACCGTGTGAAAGCGCTTATTCGAGTGACTATTGGCGACCAATTGGGCCTATCCTGCATTTTGTCGGAGATAGGCCTTTGGGGCGTCTCGTCTTAAGAGCCAAAATGACCTTGTTCGACCCCTCTTAGTTTAACGCTGTAGCACACAATGAACCATTTCGAGTTTCTGGACAAACCTCGCTTGTGAAAAACGAGCTTAATAATGTGTACACGATAGATTTCGTAACTTCGTGATTAAGCGCAATACCAGTATGTGAGAGACGTACATTGTGGACGGACATACATACCAATGATTGATATAACAAGTTAACAGTGCGCTCTTGAAATCGGGTAAGATTTGATGAAGCTATAAAACATTTCGCTGGCCTACTTTTCGAGTCATGCTGTATATACGACTTCCGTGGCGGTGACTGTTTTGTCGCATGCTGATAACACGTTGCAATCGTCTCTGCAACTCAGCCCTGTACAGTGCGGTCTGATAAAGAACAGTCGAGTAGTCTACATGAAAATGTATAGGGTCCAGCCCGCAGCGTGGTGAGATGGGAAATAACCGTGACTGTTGGAACTGCGGCAGCACCGATTCTAGCACGCTGGTTGCCGTCGCTTGAACTATTTCACCGCGCGACTCACACAGTACAGAGTTCGGTACTGCTAACGCAAAGTTGCCAGTTTTTCTCTCTGTAGCAGTTCCGTCAGTAGTTACAGTGATATGTCATAGTCATATAGCTTGTGTTAATTGCGCTAATAATATAGCTCAGGGCCTTCTGAGAGCTCTGACGCCGGCGACCTGGTCCTAGAGGAAATCCCCAAACTTCGAATGGAATACGACTCTCAAGGTGTAATTCGGTTATTTGTGGCCGGCGAAACGTGTGACGTCATCCGGAAGCACGGTTGTAAATATAAATAAACGTGTCGTGTGGTGCGTTCGCTACGGCACCAGTTAGTTTAGTTTTTACGCTGTCTGTGAATTTCGGCTGGTGGCAACATGTGTACGGCACACCAGACTTTGAATACAAATTGAGACCGTTTCCTGTGATCCAGCTGAACTATAGTTTAGTAACGCCATGCTTATTGCTCCCAGCGGCTTGCGGGTTCAAACAGCCTGTGGTTGTAGCGTGTGCGTCTTTCAAGTCGCCGCAAAATTTAGAATGCGCGCTGTTATAATTATGTGAATCAAAATTACGTAAAATGTCTTATGTTATGCCACAACGACGTCAGAGGCATCATGTTCTCGAGTGGTCCGTCCGTCTGTCATGTTTTCGCGATATTTTTGTACGCATTGGCGGATTTTCACCAAACTTTTCTCATTTTAGCCGTGATCAAAAGACAAAGACGATTTTAACTAAAAGTGCATCTTCGGTCCCTTCTAAAGTTTAAATACACCCCTGAGAGGGGATGGAAAAGCTTTTTAAGCTCCCGATCAGTTGAGTTAAAACTTACAATTAGGCTACTACTTTAAATTGCACAGTAAACGACGTGGCACGTGGTCTGCTACGTGAGGTCCTTAGGAGACCCCTAAAAATTGGGGCCCTAGGTTGCAGCCTAGTCAGCCTAGTGGTCAATCCGGCCCTGGACATGACCTACTGATTATGTCACTAACAGTTCATTTGACAACGTCAATCAGGCTGATGAGTGGTGGTCAGAGGAACTGAAAGCGCGTCTAATCCACTGGCGCTTATTCTCTTCGGATTGCTCATCGATTCTTCTCGGTCGGCTGTTGCTGCAGCTGGACCCGCCAGCAATCGATTCTTGCACGCCTGTAGGTGATGCTACACAGGACACACGTCAGCCAAGAGCTACAGCGTGATGGCTGAAAGTAGCTTTCATGTCTGACGAGAAAGTGCCTGATGATATTACGCAATTACCTTGTGCTGCAGTTAAGCGGTTTTGCGAGTTTTTTAAAATAAACATTATCCTGCCAGTACGTTGTTTTACGAACCAAAGCCGCAACCAACATTTTTGCTTTGGGTTCGACATTTTTTTTCCACTGTTTCTTTTTTTATTTTGTTTTTTCTTATTTTTTGCCTTTTTACTCGCTCAAAGTTAGATAGGAAGTTTTGTATTATTTATTAAAAAATGACAAAGAGCCATATCCACTAACATGCCACAATAAAATTACATTATCTAGTAGTGAATGTTTTTGATAACACAATATATGAATAGTTCTACTAGAAAAAATAAACTTTGCAATAATTAGCCAAGAATGCAGAAAAAAGTGTGAGAAAACTCTGTAAATTCCAGGGTCTGGGACGAAGCTCCAGCGGAAAACGTATTTTGACACACTGACAGCTCTCATAACACATCTCTTCTTAGCATCTCGCGTGCGACTGCAGCCTATTCAGCGCAAAAAATATCTAAGCTAATGTCCTGCTCTTTAGATAGCTTCGAAGCCTTCGACGCTTGCATATAGTTTCGTTTATGTGCTTTCAACATTTCAGGAGGTTTCGACCTGTATACGCCGTATTTTCTTAAAGTACTGTGGCGTTACGAACTGCTGACAGTCTGACATCGTTCTGGACGCGTTTTGCTTAGTTCACGAGCAGCGCCTTGCAGCGTCATTAACGTGATTGCGTCATTTTAATATCTGCTTATGAAATAATAAAAAAAATAATTTTTAATTATCTATGCTAAACGAAGCCACAAAAGAGGTTATGTGTTGGTCAGTCATTTTCTGCCCTTTGTATTACTTTAGATCTTACGGACAGATTTTTATGAAATTTTGTGGAGGGTTTGGGTCGAACATTGGCACAGTAAGGAAGTGTTTAGCGGCGGTGATTTAGACACGTTTATGGATTCTGGATCATTATCTATAATTTTTACCATTAGGAAATAAGCAGCTGTATTGTCTTGCATTCGCCAAATGGCAGTACCATTTTTGGTGGAGGTTTGAGGTTTTTGATTACTTTGATCTTAATTAATGTAAACCTAGCTGCCAAGGTCCGGTAATTAAAATGCGTGAGATCCAATGACTTGAGTCCAGTCCCTTCCCTATCCTTTGCTCTCCTTTCCTTTCGTTCATTTTTTCTTGTCTTTTTCTTCTGCTTTTTTTGCCTTCACTCCGTTTTTTCTCCCGTTTTTTTCTTTTTTTGCCTTTTCCCATTCTTTGCTTCACAATAGCTAGGAGCTTTGCGATGCGCTCTAGCTCTCTCAGCGGGGTCTGGGGCGAAGCCCCGGCAACCGAGACATTTTACTGCATTTTTGCTATGAAATTGCACCTAGTGAAAACAATTTGTTTTCGCTTCGAGGTGATGTCAGTAATTTATGCAACAAAACAAAAATGTGCGAGATAAAACTTACTCGGCGGAAAAGCGTGAGTTGCCTGAAAATGCGTGAGACTCACGCGAGATGCATGAGACTTGGCAAGGCTAATGTAAATTGCCCCGTAATTCACAATTTGGCATTAATTAGCCCCGTGATTGTGACGTGATTGTGCTATTTTTCCATCAGCCGATAAATATTGATATCTATTATGCTAATATAAATGTCCGCATTTATTTTCCCGCCCCCGTAATATGTGTACGGCACTGCTGAGACGTCAAAGTCAGTCCCCATTTCGTGACATTGTGCGAACGACGTTGATCCCCACATCGACGGTCGCGCTGCTTGTCCTGTCAGCAATGCATTCGTTCATTCATAACGACGTTAACGAGCAATCACGCCGCATGTTCCTGTGATTTATTATCGCCTTCGGCTGCTCTCGGTTTTTACGCGCGAAAGCAGCTACTGCTTTCAGCGCGTCTTAGCCATCGCAATTCTGACCGTCTGTTTGTCTGTCTGTTACACGAGTGGATCAGGCAAAAACGGTCAAAGCTAGGATCACCAAATCTTCACCATCGGCTGCCCGGAAGACTCTAGTTTCAGGAACCGTAAAGCTTTTCCATAAATTCAAAGGGGGTCACTCCGAACGAGGGCGCTAAATGAGAGGGGGGTGGTCAAAATTTGCGATTTTTGGCCAATAAGTCGCTGTATCTCAGTAACGATGAGAGATAAAGCCTGGGTTACTAGGTTACTATTACTGTCATATTGTACCTTATTTGGATATGCGTTGTATATATATTTGTCCTGCCTGTCTGTCTAGGCCTAGCTTTGTCTGACATTTTTGTCGAATTAAAGTGATCATTAATCACTAATAGGAATTTGGAAATCGTATACTGGCATTCGATTGGCGCCGAATTCAATTATTTTATGGATTTTTTGCTGCGACACAAGGGTATATCGTTCACAAGGTGGCGCCACGGTACTAGCGTTGGTGGCGTGGCGTAGTTGGTAACGCGTTTCGGCTGAAACGAAGTTACTCTACGCCAGGCCTGGTTAGTACTGCGATGGGTGACTGCCTGCGGGTAGGACTGCTATAGGCTTTCGCGCGTCCCGTGAGCATTAGCTCAAATTTCTTGTTCTTTTTCTATCGCAATTTTGCGTGTCGCCCATCACTGCTGGTCGTATTCATTCATTCGTCAACGTTAATCATCTCGCTAGATTGATTGATGGACGCATGACTTTGATTGGTGACGGATGCTGTTGTTGACATGCGCTGCATGATAAGTAAGCATTTTGATCGTCAGATGACGACGAACGGCACTATAAACAGTGTTTGTATATTGTGAACAAGTAATTTGAGCAAAGCTCACGTGACGCGCGATAGCAGCGGTCCTGCCATTTTGGCAATCAGTGTAGACCTACAGCAATAAGATATTAATGCATCTTGAAAGAGTACTTAAATTTGAGGCTTTCGTACGGAAGACTCGTTAAATTTAAGAAATCGAAACTTAAATTCTTAAAAATGTACGATTTATGCTAAAATGTCACATGCAGGTTGTCCAGGTCCATCTCCAGCCAGTTCGGCGCAATTCACTCTTAAAATATGTGTCGCAGCCAGAAATCGCAAAAAAATCACTAAAACCCTTATTCTGAAGGTTCAAGGTCATTTAAAGTCATCACCGTTGACACCAATAAAAAGCTTGTCACTATTGCTTGTTATGTTAAGCTGCATCTTTGTGCCTATCTGTTATCGTATTCACGCTACACGAGCCAGTTGCAATAAAATAATCACTTTTTAGGATGATGGCCGTTTTTGACGCCCGCCTGCGCCGGCCTCCTTAAACCTAGTGGGTCGGGACTAGGACTGCTAAAATCTACGTTTAATGCTGAAAATTTCGTATGCAGGTTGTCTTGGTCTATCTCCGGCCATTTCGTCGCAATTCAGTGTTGAAATGTGCACTGCATCCAAAAATTGCGAAAAAAAATCACTAAAAACTTTTTTGGGGGTTCAAGGTCGTTCAAGGTCATCGATGTTGATAAATCTAAAAAGCCTGTCACCAGTGCTCGTTATGATATGCAGCTTGTCTGTACCTATCTGCAACCGTTTTAAATTAAACGAGCAAATAACGGCAAAATAACGTTTTTTGGGGGTCTCCCTCTTTGACGCTTTTGTTCGAGAGGAACCCTTTCACCCAGCGGCACGAAATTTTGTCACGATAGACTAGAGTCTTTGTGGCACCCCACAGTGAAGATTTCATGATCCTAGCTTGCACTGTTTTGATACAATACAGCAGTGTGACAGACAGACTGACGGACAGACAGACCGACGGACAAACGCCAAGGCCATGGCTAAGACGTACGTGCTGCTATCGCGCGTAAAAATTAGTTGAGAGTTGAACTTTTCGACCGTCGGAGCCCGACCAAAATTGTGATGTTAATCGTATGTATATAGGTGGCCCGCAGTGCATAATTTGACGGAGTGTTAGGGGGGTTGAGATATCAGTTGGGGGTTCAACCCTCTAACTTCCCCGGCATTTCAAACATTGACTGTAAACGTTCAGATAGATTAGTTGAAAACCGTGCAAAAAAATAAAATAGAACTACAACAATGGAATGAAATTACGCAAGCACTTTCGTCTGCCCGATCATTTTTTTTCTCAATCGACACAGTTCATCTTTTTGGCGAGCGTCACAGTGCCGACTAAAAGCCAATTTCCACGACGTTGTCCAGTCGCGAACCTGGGAACCTGGACGCAGATCAGGTCGCGGTCCTGCATATCGCGACCAGCTGCTGCGGACCGGCTTAGAAAGAATAATTATCTCGTAATTATAATACTTGCTGTTACTATAACTTACGATTAATTAGGCATATGCTGATGTGTTTGACAGTCGACGAACCCGCACAAGTTTAAACTGCACACGTACAGTAGTCCTACGTTCTGTGATCATTGTGGCTCTCTGCTGTACGGACTGCTGCATCAGGGATTCAGATGCGAAGGTAAGCCAATGTTTTGAATGTCTTGGATCCTCGTCACTAGAAACACGAGCGAATATTTGCGCATATTCGTGGCATCTAGAGCCTATAAGCTACGACATTTTCCCCGTCGCTGTCCGATATTTTTGCTAACAAATCTGCAAAACTATCAGCTGCCGAAAACTCGCAAGCCGTCGCCAGCTGCAAGTCAATACTTGGTCCATGACGAGTGAAAATTTTATTGCTGTTCATAAAAAGTCGGCAACTGTATTCACAAACGACGTTCAAACTGCTAATGCATCTATAAGTTGTAACTTTTTCAGCTCATCCGTGCATATATAAACGAAAATGCACTTAAGATATCTTAGTATTGCACAAAATAACTGAAATTCCGTTAGTAACGTGTTTGCTGTAAGGTAGCGCCATCATGTGCGATAAAATTTGAACAAAACTAAAACTAAATCTAATGTGAACTGTACTCGCTTTAATCTAAGTAAAAAGTATAAACTAGAAAAATTCGTCGACCCATGCAGTGCCGGCCCGTTATGCAGTCGTCCTTCCAGAGCGACACAGCGACCTTTGATCTTTGGAGCTGAAAATAAATTGGCAGACCTGTTACTTTTGTCTTGTGAAACGTTCTCGCCTTTTTAAAATTTTCTGAGCTTTTTGTTTTTCGAATTATGAGCCCGCGCAGACGGAAATAATGGAGTTTGCGGCTGAACGAAAACGTGGTTACGACGCGCGTCCCTGTTGGCGGCGCGTGAATTGCGTCATAGGTCTATCACGAGCGATGACGATGCACACTCACGCTCCAATCAACAACGCGACATCATCGACATCACGCGGTGTGCATGCGATGAACCGCGACGTGCGTCCACTCACTGTTCAGTGTGTCGGAATGGACACCGGTTTATACATACGCGCTTGGTGCGGACACTGTTTGTATTGATAACAACGACGACGACGACGACGCGAGACGCAATCCAATCTATATTGTTCATCCGAGTCCTGTTGTAGCGCTGTATTCTCTAGCACGAACGTAATTGGACGAGAACTATGTAGCAGTGGGAAACGGTAAGGTCGGGTGCAGCCTGTTTTTGCTATGGCGCAGTCAGTCTCGGTCTAGCAAGTAAAATAAGTACGTACAACGTGAATTTATGTAGCGCATCAATGCCGAAAAGCCCTCAATGCTGTGAAAAATAAAAAAAAATGTCTTAAGTAGTCGTCCAAAAACGACGTCCATTTTATTCGTATAGAATATGAAGCGCTAAATTCCAAAACCCGGTTCTTCCACTTTTGTTATCTACAGCAAATGACACATGAAATGACAGGGTTATGAGATTTAACAGCTTTCTCCACAAAAAATGGTTATGATCGGATTTTGAAAATTAGCTTTTCATATGCCTACAAGATACTGACATTAGCACTGTCCAGTTGCTAAGTAATGACAGAACTCACACCCACGTAGGAATCTTGCTTTTATGAATATTGACGACAAAAATAGCCCAGATCTTTCTGAAGACTTGAAGTCATTTTTGTACTATATTCACGTATATAAGAATGGAGATGGCGTCACATTTCATGGCAGGAAAAATATGTGGAAAGTGGAAACATCTGCGAGAAAATGTCATACGGCTCTGGCTTCAGAGGCGCTGCCGTATTTCAGGCACGTTTGACCCATGATGGTGATGTGTGTGACCACGCAGCGATCTCCTTAGCCGGTGCCGGTCGATCGCTGCAAGGTTTTATGCCGATGGTGACCTACTGCTTTCCTCACGTCACGAAACCAACCAATCCTCTATCGAACAGCGTCGTCGTTTGGCCGCCAAGCGTCGCCATGATCTAAGGTCGTGGCGTATTCTCGGCGATGTTAATGACTCCGTCGTGGACTATAAGCGAGCGACCGTGCGTGCTGCATAGTCAGCGCGCTGGTCATTTCGCGACGACAACTCAGTTATTAGTTACTGGACGCACAGACGCACGAACGCTAACTACCTGATACAAAACGTGTCTTCTCTGTCTGTGTGCGTGGCATTAGTGCAGTGTTTATAGGGCCTCGCAGTATCTGCAGTTGTAGGGACGCAGAGCTTTTACAGCAGGCGCAGACAAAGCCGTCGTTATGAGCAAAGCACAAAACATTATTAGCAGAAATTATTAACTCAACAGGGGCGTCATTTAGGGGAAGTTAAAGGGGTCTACGGACCCCGCCAAGGATTTATGATTTTGGTTTTTCCCTGTAAATCGTACCTTTGAAACGGTGTTACTGCTGCAAGAACAATACGTTACGTAGACTGAGACCCCAAGGATTACTGGGACCCCCTCCCCACAACGATTTGCTGAAATGACGCCACTGTAACTTAGCTTCGGTGTTATCGTTTCGGACAAAATCCCACGTTATCGTTCCTACGGACAAATCAACGGCATACAGCGCATCATTCGCACGCGTTAAATATAACTAGGCTTAGACTTAGTATTCGGCGCACAACGTGTAGGTCGCGGTCATCATCTGAGTGCCAATATATTTACCCAAAATTTTCATTTTCATTTCGTATGACTAAATTTGCTTTGTAGAAGCAGTTTGTACTTTGGCGATAGCCGCTGTCCCGTACTAGCAAAGGGGCTTAGAGTTACTTCGAGTCCATGCAGTGAATTGTGTACGTGCTGCTTGCTGTCTGCTGCTGCTGCTGCAGAGTGCAGACGTTCGGTTTTTATGAGGCACAATAACGATGACCGAGAGCGTCTATGGACGTGTTCTATGGACCCACTGAGTCAAGCTTCGCGCCTGACCGCTGCTCACTTCGCGGCAATAGTTCCAGTATATTGCACTACCGCATCAGTAAACCATGCTTGTGGGCCTCTCCCACGTAAATTGCGGTACAAACGATACGACCTGTACAAATTGGAGTATTGCTCTAGTCCGAAGCCAGCCGGAATACTGAAATAGCATTAACGTTGTAGTTGCCGGTCATCGATAAAACAGTTCTGAACCTAACATAACAATAGTTCGTCCTGGATTCGTATGATTTAGTTACCGTATAGATAGTCACGGGCTAAGATTATCAGGTGTCGAGCAGCCTCGTTATTTGCCGTAGGCCTCTGATGTCGTAAATTATCTGTATGCACGTCAGTCGGTTTAGCCACCTATAGCTTGCAAATTGGTTTCGCTGTTCGTATGATATTGTGAAACGTGCCATGGATGCGTTTATTGGTTTTTAGCCAGCTGTACTTACCTAACGGCCGACCTTATGGTACGAGTTGTCTGTCATCCGTCTGTCTGTCGTCTGTTGTCATTTGTAGCGGATGTATTGTGGCTAACCTTTAGGTTTTATGGAAATTTTTTACACTAGTAATTAGCCATGTGTCTTGGACTTAGGCATGCAAAATTTCAGCGATCTAGTGAAAGGAGAACATTTTCAAATTTGGGGTTGAATGGATGGGATAAGAAAAATGTGCGTTTTCAACGGAAAACTGGCCATATCTTGGAAACGGTGGGAAATACTGCCAAAGTTACTATTAATCACTAATAAGAAGTGGCATATGCCTGTTCAGGTAAAATGAAAATCATTGACCCTGGATGATTTTGAAGGTCACTGACAACCAGTACAGTCGGCTATTCTAGCGACAGCTAGGCTTTTTTTCTTTTTGGCTATGTAGTTGGCTTGGGACTCCACTAAGTCCGCTTGGAATCAGAATTATAACACGACCAGATTAAGCTCGTAACGGTTCGTGAATTATGCCTTGGCTTACCTTTAGTCGTTCTCTTTAATTCCGCGTGTAGGCCGCAGTATGAATCGTCTTCTCTGTTCAGATATGTTGTCCACTTTTCGTATTCCATCTTCGAGCTTCGGTCCAGTCTGTGAAGCGAGGTTGTCCATCCATGCACTTCTAAACCATTTTTGACGCGTTGCAGCTATGCTGTAAAGCGCGTCTATATGGCACAATGTGTCGTCTGTTTGTGGGTCACGGATGTACTGTGACTAAACGGTAAAAGATAGGGCTTAGGTTGCTGTTGATCACTAATAGGAAGTCGCATATTGCCTTTCAAACGACATCGGATGACCTTAAAGTTCAGTACTGCAACAGGAACTGTATAGACTGTAGTGCGTCTTCCCTAGCGACAGCGTGACATTTTAAAGTCCCAGACAAAGTTCCTTGAATAATGTCTTTTCACATATATTTCTCCAAATTGCTGATGTTGTTGACGCAGCTTGTGATATGAACGTGCACCGGAGATGTCGCGTCAACGTTCCCTCGCTGTGTGGCATTGACCACACTGAACGCCGAGGTCGTATCTCCATTCACATCGGTCACGACGACGGTCAGCTGACTGTACGAGGTACTCACTTCAGCACTCTGCACAGATGGTTCAGTAATACAACATGAGTGCAAGAAAAAATACAAATTCCACTTTTATTGCAAAGGTGTGAAGCAAACCGCATTATTCACTTTTGCCTAGTCGGGTGTGACAATTCGTGGTACAGTGGTTAGCGCGTCGGATTTGTGATCGAGAGATCGCGGGTTCGATTCGCGGCCAGTTCGCTGCCAGGTAATGGCTCTTGGCAAATTGTTCACGCACAAGTGCCTCTAACACAAAGCAGTGTAATTTGGTGTCGGTCAATAGGGGCGGTGATGCTGTGCGGCTGGGAAAATGATTGAAAATAACAAGTCTGTCGCCGAGTTCTGGACTCGTTACAATTGAGCTGCTTGCTTTACGCAAGTTTGTTTTTGCGTTACCTGTGCTTATTTATACGTGATCTTTTTGTCGGCTTTGCATTGTTCGTCGTTTTCAGAGCGTTTGACTGCAGTATTATTGTTATCAGAACGTTTTTTTTTACTTTTTCGTTATAGCCTTATTTAGTTCAAAATGTGATTTGGCAGTTCTGTAGTGTGACGTTGGCGCCCCGCTGCCGACAATGCTCCAACTCCGTCGCATTTACATCTCGATACTGAGGAGATGTTGGAGGTGTTTCAATCTGGTAAGCAC
>Ga0209671_1002239_pt1 | contig 17481 bp, 14 predicted proteins | sample WorMetHERISLAND2_2_FD_187401 | JGI IMG/M metagenome (GOLD analysis project Ga0209671, IMG submission 187401) | Marine gutless worms symbiont microbial communities from Max Planck institute for Marine Microbiology, Germany - Olavius geniculatus... | ecosystem: Host-associated > Annelida >...
AATTAACGCACTGCGTTAATGCGTTAAAAAAATTAACGCCTTGACAGCTCTAGTTCTAAGTTCTTTGGTAGTTAGATTGTGCGGGTTGTGGGAGAATGTGGTGTGCTGCATTAGTTCAGGACCAGGAGACAAGTCCGTGAATATTCAAGGTCGAAATGTGGTGGCTCTTCCGATCGACAATCTTGCGTTGTATTGTTGACAGCCTGCATCGTTTTAGCTATTCGACTGTCCCAAGAAACCCCGATGGTGCAATTTAGATTACTGACAACAGATTAGTTGCAAAGCACCCAGATTACAATGCTGATCATCAACTGGTATTTTCAAGACTAGTGCCATTGACTTAGCTATTCGGAATGAAATTTATTAACATTTTTGTAGCATATTTCATTAAGATACTTTTGTTGATTTTTGGAGCTAATTTTCACGGAAAATGTTGTTAAAAAATATGTTGAGGCTAAACTGTATTTAAAAATTAATAAATTTTGGGGAATGGAATTGGAGGGGGTGGTCTTGTGCGTGCTTTGTAAGTTTTTTTTAGATGACTGATACCGAATGAAGTTCACCAGAAGCAAGCACCGAGCGGACATGTACAAATACCTTAATTCCTCTTGAATGTCTTATCGATGTATGGCTGGAATTGAACGAGCCATGTCGAAAGTTTGATTTGCCCATTTGTCAGACGGTTGACGGTCTGTGACATTGGCTTTCTGTATATACAACCTTCAGTATTTTGGTTGTTTTTATCTTGAGATCATTCAGTCATAAATTCTTTGGTAGCTAGATTGTGGGGGATGTGGGAGAATGTGGTGTGCTGGGTTAGTTCAGGACCAGGAGACCGAGTCTTCGAATATTCAAGCTGGAAACGTGGCAGCTGTTGGCATGCGCTATCTTGGCTTTCATTGTTCACAGTTTGCATCGTGTCGACTGGCTCACGAAACGCTGACGATACATCGTAGGTTACCGACAAGACAGTAGTGCAGAATGTCCAGCTTACTATACTGATCAGCAAATGGTATTTTCAAGACTAGTGCCATTGACTCGACTGATGATGTAGCCTTTTAGAGGTGAAATTTATTAACATTTTGTAGCATATTTCATTAAAATACTTTTGTTGATTTTGCAGTTAATTTTGTCTTGAAATGTTAAACTTAGAAAATATCTTTCAACTTGACGTATTTGGAAATTAAATTCTTTGGGAGATGGGTTGCGTATGTTTTGTGGGGTGTGAAGTTTATTTTAGATCACGGATATGGAATAAAGTTCACCGGAAGCAAGCATCTCAAGAACACACACAAATGTGTTAATTCACTTTCTTATCTGTTCTGTGGTGCTACGGCTGGAATGTTTGAATAGTCTGTAGTAAGGCAGTTGATGGTCTGTGAGGTTGAAGTTGAAGAACGCATACAAATCTATTAATTCCTTCTGTACAGAATATGCAAAGTTTCAGTATTTTGGTTATTTGAAGCTTGAGATCCTTAAGTCATAAATTCTTTGGTAACTAGATTGTGGGGGTGGTGGGAGAATGTGGTATGCTGGGTTAGTTCAGGACCAGGAATCCAAGTCGGTGAATATTCAAGCTCAACACGTGGAGGCTGTTCGTGTGCTCAACTCACGAAACTTGAGATACGTTAGTTACTGCCACTACGGGAGTTAACGTTAGTGATCAACAAGTGCTATTCATTAGTGGCGCTGGCTCGCCTAACGATATTTAGGTGAAATTTATTAAAAATTTTGTAGCATATTTTATTAGAATACTTTTTCTTATTTTATCTGAAAATATAAAAATTAGAAAATATTCTTAAATTTCCTGTATTGGGGAATTTTTTGGGAAAAGATTGGGTTTGGGGGGAGGGTTTAGATAACTGATATGGAATGATGTTCACTGGAAGCAAGCATGTGAAGAACATACAAATGGGTTAATGCCTCTTCTGTCTTACCGCTGTACAATTGAAGTTGAATGTGCCATTCCAAGTAGGGGATATGGCAAGGCAATTGATGGTCTGTTGTGTTGGACTTCTGTATGTACAAAGTGCCAATATTTTGGTTATTTGAATCTTGAAATCTTTTAGTCATGAGTTAGCTAGATTGCGGGGGCTGTGGGAGAATGTGATGTGTTGGGTTAGTTCAGGTCTGACAGAAACTTCAACTTCGAAATGTCACACGGGCAATCTTCGTTTTCATTGTTCACACTGTGCATTGCGTTAGCTGGTGGACTGTCACAAGAAACTTAGCACGTCTTACGTAAGTTACTGACAGGACACAACGGACAGCACAATAGTGTTAAAATGCTGCACATTAACAATGTTGATCAATCAACGTTATTTACTAGTAGCATTGACTTATTTGGCTGACGTCAGGATTGAATTTATGAATTTCTTCAAGAGTTAAGATATAAAAATACTTATTCATAGCTGATTCTCTACAAATACTGTAATAAAAGCAGAAAATATCTCAAGAATTACTGTATTTGAAGATTTTTTTCGGGGAGGGCTGGTGTCTTGTTTTGTGGGGTGTGAAGTTTTTCAGGATACAGAATGAAGTTCGGGGAAACGAGCAGTCTCCTATGGTCACAGTGAAGAATAAGTGGTACTGAATTTGTCTTTTTGTCTATGTGGCTTCTGATCGGTAACTGGAATACACAGTAACATGCATCATTCAGCATTGTATGATAAGCGGCATATTGTTAGCTATATCCAGGAGTCTGCATTTCGGCTGTTTTTGTTTAGACTATCGTTGCACGAAGTGGAAAAAACAATGGAAATCTGCTTTTCTTATACAGATCTGGGTTCAGCAGTTTTGTTTAATACGTTTGAATATACGCAACAAGTAGTTTACTCTAAGTTAAAAGATTTTTGCATATTTTGGATTTTCGCATTCATTGGACCGAAGTGTTTGATTTACGCATTATGATTGTGTGAATATGTGCTGTTGACTGGTTGGTGCGTGGCTGCTGCTGTGTTCTGGGGGAGGGAAGGGGCTATGTTGTGAAGTGTTGGTGTGAAGGCCAGGAAAGGACAGAAAGACGTGACACTGGGACTCCAGGAGTACGACCGCAATTCAAAGTGCCATGACAAATGTTCGAATAGCCTGTGGCGAGACAGTTGATGGTCTGTGACGTTGTATTTCCGTATAAGTTCAACCTTTTTAGTTATTCGAATCTTGAGGTAGTCATCTTCGTTGTTAGATTAGGGGTTCGGGGCTGTGGGTGAATTGAATGTGTCTGCTTAGTTCAATACAGAAATGAGTCGGTGAATATTCAGGCTCGAAACGTGGTGGCTCTTTGCATGTTCAGTCTTGAGTTGTATTGTTTGCAATCTGCATGTGTTGGAAACTCTGCTGATGCGATGTAAATTACTGAATACACAATAGTGGTAAAGTGCTGCAAGTTAACAATGGGGATCAACAGATGGTATTCACAAGTGACATGGACCTACCTAACGATGTATGGTGAAAATTGATCAAAATTTTTGCAACATATTTTACTTAAGAAACTTTTATCTTTTTTGGAGCTGATTTTTTTCTGACAATATTAAAATTTGAAGACGCCTTTAAATTACTGTATCTGGAAGTTGGAAATTTTTTGGGAGGGGATTTGGGGGGCTTGTGCATGTTTTGTGGGGTGTGAAGTTCTTTAGGTCACGGATACAGAATGAAGTCCACCAGAAGCAAGCATCCGAAGAGCACAAAGAAATAAGTCGGTTCATCTTTTCTGTTCTGTGGTCATACGACTGGAATTGAGCATGCCATGATGAATGTTTGAATAGCCCGTGACTGAACAGTTGATGTTCATTGTCTGTGATGTTTGGCTTTCGGTACAAGTTTGATCATTCTGGTTATACGAATCTTGAGTGAATCTTCAGTGCCTAATTCTTACCTTTGTAGCTAGATTGTGGGGGTCTGTGGGAGAATGTGGTGTGCTGGGTTAGTTCAGGTCCAACTGACACTGTGCGAATATTCAAGATTGAAACATCCAGATGCCGCAAGCGGCAGTCCGCGCCGATCCGATCTGTGGATTTGATTTGATCTGTCGCGTATGTTTGCACTAACCATCTTCAGTTCTTCACTTGCACCGTTTGCAGTCTACATTGTGTTAGCTGCTCTAATGCTCGACTGTTCACTGGAATCTCTGCCAATGCAACGCAAATCACTTTGTGGCTAAATGCAGCACCTGTTAATCAGCAGACGGTATTTTACAAGTGATACTGTGTTACCTATTGACCTTGGGAGAAAATTTATAAATTTTTGTAGCGTATTTTACTAGAGTAATATATATGTCATTTTATAGAGGTGATTTTTTTTATGGCAATGTTAAAATTAGAAAACACCTTTAAATTACTGTATTTGGAGATTGGAATTTTGGGGGAAAGGGGGGTTTATGCATGTTGTGTGGGGTGTGAAGTTTTTAGGTCATGGATACGGAATGAAGTTCACCGGAAGCAAGCGTCCAAAAAGCACATACAAATGTCACTTTTTTTTATCTGTTCTGTGACCATACGACTGGAATTGAGCATGCCGTGATCAGTGTTTGATTAGCCTTTGACAGTACATTTCATGGTCTGACGTTCGGCTTTTGGTATAAGTTTGCTCATTTTGGTTATATGAATCTTGAGTGAGTCTTCATTGCCTAATTCTTACTTTTGTAGCTAGATTGTGGGAGGCTGTGGGGAAGTGTGGTGTGCTGGGTTAGTTCAGGTCTAACCGACACTGTGCGAATATTCAAGACTGAAACATCCAGATGCCACGAGTGCCAATTCCGGTCTGTCGATCCGATTTGATCCATCGCGTTTGTTGTACTGTTCACAGTCTACATTGTGTTAGCAGTGCTAATGCTCAACTGTCCGCTCAAATCTTTGCCTATGCACCACAAATCACTTAGTGGTAAAAAGCAGTGCTTTTAATCAACAAACGGTGTTTTACAAGTGACACTTACTTATTGACCATCAGAGAAAATTATGAATTTTTGTAGCATATTTTGCTAAAATAATATATAAGTCATTTTATAGAACTGATTTTTTCTCTACAACTAATATCACCAAAAAATGCACAGAGTTATTGTATTTTGCAAATTTTATTTTGGTGTGGGCACTGTGGGGGCTTGTGTCTGTTTGTGTGGGCTGTGCACTTTTTTAGGTCATGGATATGGAATGAAATTCACTGGAATCAAGCATGTTGTCTGCTTTATGGTCATGTTTGTATCGTACTGAATTTGGCTTCTAGATAAATATAGTGATGTTTGCTAGTGCTTAGTAACCGAGAATATGAAGTAATAAAATGCATCATTTAAAAAGAGATGAAAGTTTTGTATTTGAGGTTTTAATGCTCGGCATAATATTTTGACAAAATTTAATTATAGTTAGCCTTGTGGTGGTAGGACCCGTTGTGTGTGGAGGCTGTTTTGTTAGATGATTGTTGCATGGAGTAGAGCAAAAGCTGATGGAACTCATCTTTTCTCATAGGATGTGTGCTTTCACCAGTTTTAAAAGTGAATATATGCAACTAAGTGCTTTGCTAGTTATCTTTGCAAATGTTCATTACTCAGATCCTTGCATATTTTTGATTTCCTTGTCACTGGATTGGAATGTTGGAATGTTTGCTTCAAGCATTATGATTGTGTAAATGTGTGCCGTTGAATGATTGGTGTGTGGCTGCTGCTGTGTTGTGGGGAAGGGGAGGGGCTATGTTGTGAGGTGCTAGTGTGAAGGCAAAGTCGTGAGAATGCGACTTTGTGACTCAAGTAAAATTGGAATTGAAAGTGCCATGACAAATGTTTGAATAGCCTGTGATGAGACAGTTGATGGTTGGTGACAGCTTTCTCTATAAGTTCGATTATTTTGGTTAATTCTTTCAGTGCTTAATTCTTTTCTTCTTCACTAGACTTTGGGGGGCTGTGGGAGAATGTGGTGTGCTGGCTTGGCTTAGTTCAGGTCTGACAGACAGACTCGAGTAAATATTCAAGCTCGAATGAAACGTGGCGGCTGACTGCATCGGAGTTTTCTCTTGTACTGTTCCGGTGTTCCCACTTCACAGTCTGCGTTGCGTTAGTGGGTGGCTCACAGTGGTTAACAATGTTTTGTTGCTTGTGCTTATTAATACTTACATATTTTGGATTTGCACATTCGGTTTACAGGCATGTCAGCTTGAACATTTTGGTTATTTGAATCTTGAGAGCTTTCACACTTAATGAATTCTGTTGGTAGCTAGATTGTGGGGGCTGTGGGAGAATGTTGTGTGCTGGGTTAGTTCAGGTCAGAGAAACGGAATATTCAAGTTTGAAACGCGGCTATTCAGTGGTATCGTTCATGTGTCGCACTGCGTTAGCTGCTCGACTTTCGCTCGAATGTCTGCTGATACAACACAAATTCCCAGTACTAACAGCCTACATAAGAATGGTGATATGCTGTGAGGGTAGTTACAAGTGCCATCGACTTACTTAGCTAATGTTAGGATTGAAAAATTTGTGGCATCTTTTCTAATACGCATGTCATATTTCTGCAGCTGATTTTATCTACAAGTATTAGAACTAGAAGATATATTTAGAATTATTTTGCAAATTTTGGGGAGCTTGTGTAATGTGTGTGTTTTGTTGGGGTGTGCAAATTTTTCCAGATGACAGGATATGACTGAAAATTTGCTGGAAGCCAGCACCTAAATTACATTTTAATTCACATTCTGTTCTTTGTGCCAAATTTTGATTAGTCAGTGAGGGTATAGGAAATAGTTGATTTTTCAAATTGTTGAATGGCAAGCCACAGGGAATACGATTGATAAAAAACATTATTGGTAAGAAATAGTTTCGTATTTAAGAATTAAAAATGTGATAAACCGTTGTTGAAATTGGCATATATCATTAGTGTATGGGGATAAGTGTGTAGGTTGTTATGTTAGATAATTGCTGCATGGAGTAGAACTTATGCTGACGAACTCTCATTCTTTATACGTATGTGTTTTAACCAGTTTCACATGTCAGAATTTCCAGTATTTGTTAGTTTGCTGGTAGTCTTTTTTTTCGCGAATGTCCATTACGGCAGTTGTGACTTTGCTTAGAGTTATGCCGGCTACAAGTATTCTTGCCTATTTACCTACGTGTGCTTACATGCTTGTGTTGCTTATATTTCCACATTTTTTTATTTCACTTTCATTGAAAAACCATTACGCTTCTGTGTGTGACTCGGTGTTTGTGCTGTTGAATGCCTGGTGTGTGTGTGGCTGCTGCTGTGTTGTGTTGTGGTTGGCTTGTGTGGTGAAGTATCAGTGTGAAGGCAAAGTCGAGAGAAGTCTGTAGTCACAAGTATCATCAGAATGGACAGTGTCGTGTCGTGCCGTGACAAATGTTTGAATAGCCCGTGTGCGAGACAGTTGACGGTCTGTGACGTTGGCTTTCCGTACAAGTTCGAAGTTTTTGCTTATTTGAATCTTGACACTTTTCAGTCGTCAGTTCTTTGGTAGATGGTTTGCGGGGGTTGTGGGAGAGTGTTTGTGCTGCTGGGTTAGTTCAGGACTAATAGAGACAAGAGTTTGAATCGTGGCAGTGGTTTGCATGGGCAATCTTCACTTGACTACTGAAACTACAGAATACTGGCAGAATGCGCGAAATGTATAGTGATGATTTGAAATGGTGATCAACAAATGGTAGTTACGGTTATTTGCACATTTAGTAGAGTACATATATTGATTTTGGAGCTGATTTTCTAGACTAATGTGAAAACTTGGATGAAATGTATAAACTTTTGTGTCATATTTTGATTTTATTTGCACAGCAGTTTTTGTAAGGGATTTTCTGTACAAATATTTTGATTAGGAAATCGGTTTCAAATTATTTGCCAATTTGTGGGATTTTTTGTGTTTGCAAGGTTTGGTAAGTTTTGAATTATGAATGGAAATAAGTACTTAGTAATGAATTTGCCTTACAGATATGGATAAGGGTATCTAATTAGTAACAGAGAGAATATGCAAATTAATAATAATAATAATAATGTAAAAGTTGAACTTCGCAAGTTTTTGAATGATAAGTGCAACGAATGTGATACATGTGCAATTAATATGCATTTTAAGCATGATAAGCTGTTGAACTTGATATTGGCAGATATTGTTAGCCTAGGAGAAGGTGTGTAGGTTGTTCTGTTAGATAATCACTGCCGGGAGAGTAACATCAACTGATGGAACTCTGCTTTTCGTACTCGTTGTTACACAAGTTTCACAAATGTTGAATGTGTGACACCAAGGTTTGCCGGCAGGCTTATGATTCTTGCGTGGTGAAACATGGTCTCTTTTGCTGTCGATGGCCTGGTGTTTTGTGAATCTCCGCTTTCAGTGGTGAATTACCTAGTTTCAAAATGTGTTGGCTGTTGGCATGACCTGTCTTCACTTGTACCGTGTGTACCATGCATCATATTCAAGAACTGGCCATCGATATCCTTGGTGATGAAACAAACATTAAGAGCTTTTGATGACGTAAATATAACAAAGTTTTGGCATTGAGTTATAAATGGTCTTTGTTAAACTGAGGGCAATGTGTCTATGACTAATATAAGTTCTTTTCGAGCTAATTTTGTTGATTTTTCTAACATGTTTTATTAAAGTAGACATTATTCATACATCTAATTTTACTCAAAAATATTTGATAAAAATTAAAAATCATCAAAATTATGTTAAATGGTCTCATGTTTGTGGGGAGGGGTGGGGGAGCTTTGTGTGTGGGTGGAGTGTTTTCAGATAAGGAACGAACATGCATGGTAGTACTCCAGAAGCAAGCAAACACAAGATTCACGGAGTCTGAGCATGGTTGAATGGCTGGTGTGTGGCTGACTCGTGGTGCATTGGGGGTGGATATATTAGCACTGAAGGCATTCGTCTGAGTCAAGATCCATGTTGGCCTATGTCCTACAGGACCTTTATGAACTACGGGTACTGCAGCCTGTGGTGTACAACGTCAACTTCCAGTTATAATTACAGTCTGAATGTAGCCTGCTGAGACAGCTGTTTGAATTCCAGTGGAAAGACGGTCTGTGATGTTTCCCTTCCATACAAGTTTTGCTATTTTAGTTATGTGAGCTGACGTTTGACAAGCAACATAAAACTGCCAAAATGCTGTGAAGTAATGCTAAATGGAAGTTTCAATACCTATGACTTCAAACTTTTTAGACATTATCCATATATCTGATTTTTGCTCAAAAATATTGGATAAGATTAGAAATCATTAAAAGTATGTTAACTGTTTTCATGTGCTCTGGGACGGATGGGGGAGCTTGTGTGTGGGTGTAGAGTGTTTTCAGATGTGGGACATGCCTGGCAGAGGGCAATACTCTAGAAGCAAGCGAACCTGAGATTCACTCGAGTCTGCGAGCATGGTTGGATGGTTGGTGTGTGGCTGACTGCTGCTGCGTTAGGGGTGGATATGTTAGCACTGGCGGTAATTCGTCCAAGTCGAGACCCATGTCGGCCTATGTCTTATGCGACCTTTATGATCTACTGGTACTGCAACCTGTGATGTACAACGTCGACATCCAGTTATAAGTACAGTCCGAGTGTAGCCTGCTGTGACAGCTGTTTGAATTCCAGTGGAAAGATGGTCTGTGACGTTTTCCTTCCATATAAGTTTAACCATTTTGCTTATCTGACAGATCGCTTTACTTATCATAGCTCGACTGTGGGGGCTGTGGGACGGTGTTGTGTTGCTTCGTTACTTCAGGTCCAAGAGACGAGTATTTTGTTGACAGATAGTACCGTTGATCTCTTAGTTCGACAAGCAACATAAAACTGCCAAAATGCCATGAGTTAACACTAAATGGAGTTTACAATGTCCGTGACTTTTTCACGTTTTAGGCATTGTGCATATATCTGATTTTAATCGAATTAATTTGATAAAATTCTAAATTCTTAAAGTTATGTTAACTGTTTTCATGTTCTCGGGGAGGGATGGGGGAGCTTGTGTGTGGGTGTGAAGTGTTTTCAGATGAGAAATGGATATGAACGGCAAAACTCTAGAAGCAAGCAAACATGAGATTCACTTAAATCTGTGAGGGTGGTTGAATGGCTGGTGGCGCATTGGGTGCATTGCGGGTGTATATATTAGCACTGAAGGCAGTCAAGGCCGATGTCAGCCTATGTCCTACATGACTTATGAACTACCGGTACTCCAACCTGTGATGTACAACGTCGACTTCCAGTTACAAACTTAACAAAGTACAGTCTGAACGTAACCTGCTGTGACAGCTGTTTGAATTACAGTGGCACGATGGTCTGTGACGTTTCCCTTCCATATAAGTTTTACTGTCTTGCTTATGTGACTGAGATCTCTTTTACTTACCGTAGCGCGACTGGGGGCTGTGGGAGAATGTTGTGTTGCTTCGTTAGTGCAGGTCCAAGAGCCGGATATTCTGTTGACAGATAGTACGACGTACTTTTAGCTGGTGTTTGACAAGAAACATAAAACTGCTAAAATGCTGTGAGTTAGCACTAAATGGAGGTTACAATGTCTATGACTTTTTCAAACTTTTAAGGCATTATGCATATATCTGATTTTACTCAAAATTATTTGATAAAATTATGTTAACTGCTTGCATGCTTGCGGGGAGGGATGGGGAGCTTGTGTGTGGGTGTAAAGTGTTTTCAGATGAACGAATATCCATGGCGAACGTGAGATTCACTCGAGTCTGTAAGCGCTGTTGAATGGCTGGTGTGTGGCTGACTGGTGGTGCGTTTGGGGTGGATATGTTAGCACTGAAGGCAGTCGTTGAAGTCAAGACCCATGTCGGCCTATGTCCTACACGATCTTTATGAACTACCGGTACTCCAAACCTGTGATGTACACGTGACTTCCAGGTGGCCTGCTGTGACAGCTGTTTGAATTCCATTGGCAAGGCGGTCTGTGACGTTTCCCTTCCATATGAGTTTCACCATTTTGTTTATGCGACTTTGAGATTTCTTTTTACTTTTTCTTAGCTCGACTGTGGGGGCTGTGGGAGAATGTTGTGTTGCTTGCTTAGTCCAGGTCAAAGAGATGAATGTTCAAGTTCGAGACGAGTCTTCTGTTGCCATGAGCCATGTTGTATTAATTGCACTGTGCATTTTGTTGATGGATAGTTCCGCTGATCTCAGCTCAGCTGACGTTTGACAAGAAACATAAAATTGCCAAAATGCCACGAGTTAACACTAAATGGAGGTTACAATGCCAATGACGTTCGAACTTTATTCCATATGTTATTATTACTCGTGAGAAATAAAAGTAAAAAATGTTTAAATTATTTTGAAATTTTGGTAAGAGATGGAATAGCAGTTGTTCAACTTGTTCAGCAGCATAACTATAGCTGATCAGTAAGTGGAGATTCAGCTTTATGCATAAATCATGTGAGATAAATCACAGTAAATGTAATGTACTTGATGTGCATCTTTGAATGGAAGAAATTTTTTGGCTCGGATACCATTCTGATGTGATACAAGTTGATAGCACAAGTTGATAGCACTGGCATATGTTGTTAGCCTAGGGTGGTAGGTAGGTAGGTGTGCAGGTTTTGTTAGGTAGTCACTCTGAAGATGACCAAATGCCGACGGAATTCCGGAATGTCGAATGTATAACGCTGATGCAGTGCTGGCACACTTTAAGATTCTTGATGTCCACGTTCATGTACTGGCTTGGAGAAGGAGAACTGTTACTATCTCGAGAATGCTGTTGAATGACTGGTGTCTTTAGTGAATGTTGGAGCGCCTTCAGTAGTGACCTTCTCACAATGTTCGGCGGTTGGCACGAGCTGTCTTCACTTGTGTTATTTATTTGTTCCGTGCATCATATTAGACTGCTTGGGGATGGCGATGGTGCGGATGAAATGGAAATGATGCTTGACAAAAAAATTGGCAATGTAATGTAAGTTGCAAATGATATCGTTGAACTAAATTTTATAAATTTTGCATAGCATATTTGAGAAAAATGGACATTATCTTAACAGATCTTAGTTTTTTGCTCAACAAATATTACTTAAAATTAGAAATGGTTAAAATCATCTTAGCAGTTTTCGTGTTTTGGGGGAGCTTGTGTGGGGCGTGTGTAAGTATTTTCAGATCACAGATGTTGAATGCAAAACTGGAAGCAAGCACCCGAAAGACGACAACCACGTTGAATCACTTTTTCTCATCTGATGCAAAGACTTTGGTATTTTTCTGAAATTGGCATCATGTAAGTCCTACTCTATCCGATGGTATTCGAGACCGATGTAGTAATTTATGTAGTTATTAAAAATTTTAAAAAATACCAAATATTCAGCAATTTAATGTGATGTACAGTGATTTACAGTGGATTTATATATTGCACTGCATATGCATTTATCAGTTAGCCTACAGGGGATGGGATAGGTGTCCGGGTTGTTTTGATAGTATCACAGAATGATGTCGACTATATGGCAACACTGATTTGGCCATGTGCTTGTTATTCTTGCATTTTTGGATTTCCTTGTTCATTGGAAAAGCATCTTGGAAAAGCATTGTGCTTGACGGTGTGACTGTGTGCTGTTGACTGGCTGGTGTGCGGCTGCTGTTGTGTTGTGGGTGGGTATGTTCTGAAATGTACTGCTAGACAGATCGTTTCCTAATCAGCGCATCTGCGTCCTGTGGTTCCACGAGTACGATGGGAATGGAGTTATTTGCCATGACCAGTGTTTGCATAGCCCCCGGCTACATGACAGTTGGTGGTCTCTGACGTTGGCTTCCCGCAGGTTCCATCATGTGCATCTGAGAGCCTCGATGGCGAATCCTTTTTTGTTATGTTATGGGGCTGTGGGCGAATGTGGTGGCTGTGCAGGTCTGAAGGATGACATTTCCGGCGAATATTTGTAATATGAATTTGTCGATAGCTCCGTACGTTTCTGTAAATATTACCGTCGTCTGTAACAGTGCGCAAAGTTGTGACATCCATGGGCGGTCTTCGTTGGAGACTGAACTATTAGTGTAGCTAGTTTGTGTTGGCAATGGATTCTTTCTGTATAGGTCACCGAAGGAGAGTTGATCATTATTAAAAACAGATTAAACATGTTGGTTTGTGTGTCTGTATACATGTGCAATGTAATCTTATGTATATAGGTAAAATGTTTTTAGTACCTAACTGGATGCAGCATGGGAGTGTTAACAATACAGGAGCAACAATATACTCCTGAATGTGGTTCACAGGAGATGCAGTTTGTTATATTCGATAAAATGATGTTCACTTGATAACATAGTTTGTATTACGATACCACATGATGCAGTGAAATAGTACAGTAGCCCATAGGTGTTGAAAACTGAACGAAAAATTGTAATTCGTTATGGTGAATGTGATTGGTGATTTGCAAAAGATGTCAAAATGAAGAAAAAGAAAATTGGGGTTAAACTGCTGCAATAAACAGTACCACAGCTAACGACGGTATCTCCATAATTGCTGTAATAAGTAGTGAAGTGCTTGATGTGAGTGCTTTTTATGGCAGTTAGTACAGGGATAGTCGATGTGGTATTTTAATTTTGCTTTTAATACATATATTAACTGCTTTTAACTAATTTTAACCATGTATGACAGTGAATGGCCTATATTATGCTGATGTGCCGTTAAGAAACTGGTGTGGTAGACGTATTTACCAGAAATTATCGCCATGCATAGATAGTTATGTTTTACGCAATACATTGTAAATTTGCAATTTACAGTACTCGCTGCCCAGTTTAAGCTAAGCTTGTATTGATATGAGGGTGGCTAACCATTTATTGCACGAGGCCTGTTAAAAATGAATAATTTGACAATCGAAAGAGAATGACAAAGCCACTTAGTTGTAGATCAAAGCTTCTTAATTTTCCACAGTCACAACTTGCAAAATCTAGGAGTTCTGTAATCATTATCAGTGATTGGTGTGAGAATTAGGCAGTTACTTAATGCCTTAAGTTGGCTGTTACTGTGAGATTGCTTGATTGTACGCAGTGTAAATCTAGTATACCGTTCGTTAGTTTGTGGTAGTGTTATTGCAGCAGTTTTGTGGGCGGATCGGTGCCGGTGGAAGGGGAGGTGGAGCCGGCATTTATTAAATTTATTAATTTAAATTAACCAGCACAATACAGTATTGGTCGTAATTTGTTGTCTTTTAAAATAAAACGGCCGATAGGTCATTATACAGGGTGGGCCAAAAAAACTGGACCTGTTTGAGCGTTGATAACTCAGCGATGGTTACCCGGAGAAAAGTGTTGTGTTATGTCAAAAGTTTTAGTATGTTGCAGACAAAGAGGGCCGAATTTGCATAGCAAATCATTTAAATATTATTTGCCTAATTCGCATAAATCTTTATTACCCCTGAAATTAGGCATTTGCCTGCACTCCCATTTCAGTGTGGGGGCATTGGAACAGACGGCATGGTCACAAAATTTCAGTAACTGACCAGCTAAAACGTGTGCTAATCGAATGCTGGGCTCAGCTGATCCTGAACAAATTGACTCGAGCGATCAATCAGCTACCTAAAAGGATTGAGGACGGTTATGTGTTAGTGATTGTTGCACCACTAACCATCACTGAGTTATCAATGCTCAAAAAGGTTTGGGTTTTTTTGGCCCACCCTGTAGATGCTGCTGCTATATTATACTGGATGGCGAAGTGTCAGCTGATCTGTGGATGATTGAGCCCCAACAATTCAAATCTTGACGTCAGGTGGTCAAAAGTTAGTGAGGTGATCATGACGCAACGACTGGAACAGTGTGCAGCGCTCATTTCGAAGAAGGACATCATCTGCACGAACTCTGGAGCTGTGAACGCCACCATTTTGCCACAGAATGAACTGCTGCATGTACTGATAGTGTACCTAGAATAACTTGAATTACATCTTTCGTGGACCAGAATGACTAATGGTGACACTTATGCAATGCACTGTAGCTGTATTACTGGTGAAAAAAATGTTGTGGGCACGATGCTGTACTTTGATTGCATGTCACTTAACCAGTGGTGTAGTCGAGAATAAATGGGGCAACGTCATTCCCCCAAATATCAGAACAAGAGGGAATGGTGATACATTAGCATTCCCCCAAATCTGCAAAGAAAAGTAGAGCCCCTTTCTTGTATATTTACATGTAGAAATGTTAAAATGTTAAGTTTCAGTAGATGCAGTTTCCGGGGTGCAAAACGTGTTTGTGGCTGGGGCCCCGCTGGGGAAGCTTACATTGCTCCCCAAAGCCTTTAGCTGGATCAAAAGGAACCAACTTCAGAGGGAAGGAGAAAGGAAGGAAGGTGTTCCCTGAACACAAGTTTAGCACTACACCACTGGATTTCACCCTTGCAGATTATCGGACGAATTCAACACCTCCAGTGGCGTATTTATGTGACAAGGGGCATGGCGAGCGCGATGATGCCAGCTACTAGTGGGGCCTGGGGGGCCAGTTGTTGGGGGTTGTCCAGCGGCCAAAAAAAATCTGATCAGTCTCGTAAAGCTTGAGCACTTAGCTTTTGGATATTAATTGGACGTGGCAGATTTGTCCACTTTTTCTATAAGTTGTAAAAGCATAAAACACTAGTATTTTGTTTTGCCAAATAAGGGCAGGGGATGGACATCACACCAGTCTTACGAGGCTTCGCTATGCCCCCTTCCGAGTTCCGATACGCCACTGAACACTTCACATTTACAGTACAGGGTGCACCAGTATAGCCTTATTAGAACTTTGATTGACATGTGGCTTTTACAGTGAAAAAGTTGGCTACAATTTTGGAGATAAACATTTCCCCTAGAGTGCTTTTATTGGTGCATCCTGTAATACAGATGAGAATGATAGATAACCAAGTTACCATTTAAAGACAACTTGTAATACTGTACATATGCACGTGACAGGGTGGCCACCCACAGGTTCAGAAAGTGCTTGAAATGAACATTTTCCATGACCTGGACAGTCTGAGAACCAATTTGGGTATTGAGGTTTTGGAATTTGATGGAAGAGCGTCTTAAAATAAAAGCCTTGAATGTCAGCAGTCTACAATAATCATTACCATGATGTGAGAATGGTTTGTGACCACGTTAAGATCATCGTGTTAGTATTATGCAGCTGCTAATCCTTGTCACTGTTAGCTTAGTTCGAAGACCAGGAAAAAACCGATCAAAGGCTGTTTCAGGTCAGAAGAGGAAAGCTGAGTGGTGATAACCCTCCCAACACTTTAAATGATAGCATAACATTAAATACTTACACCATGTGGTACCGGTAAAACATTCCTGGAATGGGTCTGGAAAAGTTGGTTGAAATCTGTGAACTATGCCCCTAAAACAGGCCACCCTGGTAACAACATTACGCAAATATAATAATACAGGGTGTGCCAAAATGACCCAACTTGTTTTTGTCAGAACTTGATAATTTTTGTCACACAGATACCCAAGATGGTAGAAATATGTAAGATATACACATTGTCCACCTCGTGTAGTTAGTCAACGTACTACCGTGTAAAACGGATATGCTCCAAATTGTTGCATATTGCTCAGTTGTTGTCTCTGTAACACAAACTAAAGTGTGATTTATTTTTTGTGTAACAACTTGCAACTTGCTTCCAAATTATCAGAATTTATGCCTAAGGTGCACACAATAGCTTAGATGTGATGGCACGGCTGACAGCAGCATTAACGAGTAAATGATCAAAATGTTCAGCACTCGTTCATGGATAAAATGTGTTCTAAGCTCATCAATCAGTTATTTTGTTGTCTGCTATTTTCAGCATAAAATATTTAGTACCACAAAATTATTACATCACATGGCGCTCTGTCAAATTGTTAATAAAAAAGTGAGCAATCCGATACTGATAATCACCACGTAATGTAACAATTTGGGGCATCTGCATTTTACACGGTAGTGCATTGAGAAACTGAGGTGGACAATGAGTACCTTACATAATGCTGTCATCTTGGCTATCTGTGTGCCAAAATTATCAAATTTGGTGGAGATATGATGAAGTTCTGACAAAAACAAGGGTCATTTTTTTGGCATACCCTGTATAAAAAACACCACAAGCAAGACAAAAACACAATTAACCAGTAATACTGGATTGCTTGTTTCAAATAAGCCATTTCACAGTCAACTACGATTAAGTAACATCAAAATATTTGAGTTGATGACAATAAAATGTGTAATAATGCACAGCTTAGCCTTATTATGACATGGTTAGGGTTGAACATTATCAAAAATAGTGAACCAAATTAATGCCAAATTTAGAAATCGTTTAATGCCAAGTTCAAAGAATAGGATATCCATGCAATAATAAATGTAAAATGCCAAACAAAAATTTTACTTTCACGTGCCTTGAAATATGCTATATGTAACTTTTTTAGCATTTGAAAATGCCAGCAACCATGCACAAGTTTTTTTGAAAAACATGGGAAGTTTAAATCAAAACAGGGTTCCTACAGGTCTTCTATGGCAAGTTCCCTGACTTCCAGTCATGAAATGGGAATTTCTCTGACTTCATTGAAACAATAACCCTAACGCACAAATGTCAGAAATGGTACACTATAAATT
>Ga0209671_1002240_pt1 | contig 17480 bp, 11 predicted proteins | sample WorMetHERISLAND2_2_FD_187401 | JGI IMG/M metagenome (GOLD analysis project Ga0209671, IMG submission 187401) | Marine gutless worms symbiont microbial communities from Max Planck institute for Marine Microbiology, Germany - Olavius geniculatus... | ecosystem: Host-associated > Annelida >...
GAGGAAAGGGGGAAAAGAGGGGAGAAGGGAAAAGGGAAGGAGGAGGAAAGGAGGGGAAAGGAAGGGGGAGAGTGGGCCCCCAAGGATTTAGTGAAATGATGCCACTGTCTTGATTTCAGCACTGCCCTAGATTCCGTAAATGGGGAGCTCTAGTGCTGAATTCTTTTGGAAAGAAATCTTCTGACAAAAAGAAAACTTTACAACAGGCTAAAATTTGATGGGAGATTGCTCTCTACCCCTTCCATGGTACCACAGAAACGTCGAGTTGCAGCAGCTGACCTGTCACAGACGACAAGTGGAGACGCATCCACACATTTCTGCATGTCAAACTTCCACACTGCACACAATTCCACTGTAGGCTTGGCACCTTCACGCTGCCAAACTACAATCACATCGTAAAGTCTTTCCTAACTTCCTAAGCCACCAGGCCCATAGGACAGTGCTGATCTTCGTTCCCTTAGCCCTCAGTCAGGCGCCAGTTTATACTGCAAATCCATGGATACAGGGCTAGTGCTTGCTGGAACTCATTGGACCTACCTATAGAGAGATGGCCAGGTTGAGTATTACCAAAGCAAAGCAGAAAAACACAGTAACAAGATCAACAGCAACTACTACTGCAACCAACTACATCACAGTTGGACTGTGCTACCAATTACTACAGTTTATTACTGCATGTCAAACTTTCAGTATCAATAAAAGCAATGACTGCTAAGTTAAAATAATTATTAATACTATAAATGCATTCTGTGGAACGAGGTATCTGTCCCATTGCCATGCTATATAGCCTAGCAGCTGCGTTTCAGCGTTTGACGCTCTTGTGAGCCTGCAGCCAATTTTGCCTTTGAATAAAAACGGTTGGTTGCCATGACAACAGGGATCTTCAGGGGAGAAATTTACATGACACCATTGCATAGCCCGGGCTGAAAATAAGGGTAGGTGAAAACAGCATGCAATTATCTTTTGCGGAAGCCGAGTTATAGTCAATTTTGTCCCAAAATTTGTTGCCATGGCAACAGGAATTGGCAAGGGAGAAATTTTAACGACATCGAAGAAATTTAAACGACATCATCAGATAGCCCGGACCCGAAAATAGGGCTGTAGGTGCAAACAGCGAGCAATTATCTTTTACGGGGACCGAGTTATACCGCTTTGAAATCTCTATTGGCTGTAATGCAAAATTTTGCAACATTTGAATGGTTGCTATGGCAACAGGGGTTGATAGGGGGTAAATTTAAATAACACCGTTAGATTGCCTGACCCTGAAAATAGGGGGTAGGTAAACACAGCGCGCAATTATCTTTTATGGGGACCGAGTTATACCGCTTTGAAGTCCCCATAGGCAGTAATGCAAAATTTAAAAATTGGGCTAAAATAGGGGAAAGAGTTATCAGATTTTTATCCCAAACAAACTCGATCTTACTTTTCGTCCCTGAATCACTGTGCAAAATTTCATCAAACTAGAATCAAAATTGTGGCTGTAGCAGTGTTTACAGACAGACTGACAGAAGTGATTTTATAATCTATGCTATAGCAATGGGACAGATAATAAATAGATAGCAAGAAAGGTTATGCAAAGTTTATCAAGGAGTTTATCCCACAAGACATCGTGAGGATAAACTGTAATATGGTTTTTCTAAAAAGCTGCTTTTTCTCATACCAGGAGTAACTTAAGATTCCTGGGATAAGTTCAGTTTTAAAACTGGGCAGGAATGACAGTGCAGTGTTTCACTGGCAAATAATTTGTTTACATTTTACAACCTGACCTACTTTTCATTATAACTAGGACATGGCTTCGGGCATGAAACACAGTTCAGTAAGAGTGTAGTGAATAAAAAACACTCACTGAGGTCATCAATTGTCATTGGCCGATAGACGCTGGTAAAGCAGTGTTGACAGTAGACATGCGCACAAGCTCGTCTACTGGTGCTTGATGTAGCGCCACAACTGCATGCCGCCGCGGCACTACGCTCTGCAGTCTGACTGGACGCAGCTTCAGTAATAGCACCGGCAGAACAGCTGACCAGTGTTCCAAGCTCATTCTCTACAAGTATGCTAACATCAGTTGTGGTGCTGTCATACAATGCATCAGTTCTTAGCCGTTTCACTGCTGGCACTGACATATCATCATCATCATCAGCTGCAGCAGCAGCAGAATGACCAGCAGAACTGGTGGTGAGTTGTGATGTAATGTACTGGACAACATCGCTGAGAGAGCAGTGCAGAATCTTGTCCAGTAACAGCGGCAGTCTGTCATCGTGATCACCATGATAATGATGACTGTGAATGTTGCTGAAGACTTGTTTGAGATCTTCACTCATCAGCAGAGCATTGACCGATGTCCCACCGCACTCAGCAAATGAACGCACCTCACTGATATCAACTGATGCCTGGGTGCAGCTCTGTGTACACAACACACATTAAAAACACACAATCACTTAACCGACAGACCGACCAACGGACCAATTGAATGACCGACCGACGGACAAACCACTGATCCATCAATTGATCACTGTAGCAAGTATCAATTGAGGAATCACCCAATTAAGCAACTAATGAAACAAGCAGCAATCAATCAGTTACACTAAAATGAAACCACATCACCAATGACAACGACAACTAACAAAGAGCATCTCTATTCTCCGCATACACGAGTCTAATGCTCTAAGCACTACATGTAGATCACGCCCACCTACACAGGCATGTAGGTGTAAACAATGTGTCCAGACATGTTACTTGAGACTGTACTGGCTGGAAATCTTGCAACTTGAATCAAATCAAATGTGTTAACCACTGAGACACCAAGCCAATATAGCTCTAAAAAGCAATAAAGGTGTTGTGTCAAACCTGCCAGCAGCTGAGTACAATGTCAGTAACGCTGCTGCTGTTACACTGCTGCTCAGCACGCTGTGCTTGTTGACGCATAGAATGCCACTGCAGCAACCGATTTCTGTCCACCTTGCCTGTGTCACAACCACAACCACACGACTACTAGCACTACCACATTACTACCATTCCTGCTACCACCACTACTACTACTATCACCACCAAAACTACAATGTCGTAGTGCGCTGTGTTTGTGACACAAATAATGCTACTGCAACAATTGACTTCCGTCGACCTTATCTGTTCCAAAACGACAATTACAGGACATCAGCAATGTGCTTCCTCTGAGCACTCTACTACTCACACACAGACATCAAAAAATTTAACGACACAGTGTTTAAATAAAAAAATATCCTTTTTCTTTCTGTTATAACTCCATGGAATGACAGTAAATTTGCACAAAATTCTTAGCCACTGTAGGTAAACGCATAATAATTCAAATATTTGAAAATCTGACTACAGCACTAGTCACTACAGGCTGCTTCTTACTACTAGCATGACGACCATGATGACAATGACTACTACAATGATGACAACGACTAAAGTACTGACCGTGGTGTGTGGTCGGCATCTTGTCAACGCATTCAATGTGATCTGGCTGACAGTGCACAGGCAGCCATTGCCTCAGCAACATGTGTATCTCCTTACAAGACTCTGTCTCCTCATCAGTCATCATTAGCAACTGCTGCTTGCTGCCCACCTCACGCCCATCAACTACAGCGACGACGTTATCACTGATGTTGTCATTGTTTTCAACCACTGTGGGTGATATAATGTTGTCTGCGTGCTGGTCTGACGGACTAGTCAGTCGTACTGGTGGTAGCTGTGATGATGAAGAGTGAATGGTGGCCGCTGGGTTGAGCTGTACAAACAGAATGAGCTCGGAATCACTGCAGACAGCCACGGCACGTTCCACGCCAGCACAGCGCATCGCCACCTACACGAACAGCATGACATGTCAGCTCATGCATCAGTGCATGTACGAATCAATCAACCGCTCAGTTGGGCAATTAGACCACCAATCAGTTGCTCAAATGATTCATCCATCGATCAGTGCATGAATCAATCAGCCAGTTGATCAGTCAATCCAGTCAATTGACGAGCTCTCCACTAGAGGGAGGGTATAAAAACAAGTTCTCATGTACTTGGTTGGGTAGCATTTCGCCTAATCCCATTTTGCCTAATCTTTTTTGATAGGCGGACCAACAACAATGACTAGCTTTGTTGTTTTTTGCTTCTTTGTTTTGTTTTGTCGTTCATCATTTTTTCTGTACCATTTTTTTGGCCGACCGTAAGTAAGTATATGACAGGTGTCGTCTCATTTCGCCTAATCTCATTTCGTGTCGTATACTTACCCCAACCCTAACCCTCACCCTAACCCTAACCTTAACCCTAACCCTAGTTCAATTTCGGTTGGGGCTCTGCAGTAGACCTAACTGGGGGGAGCGATTAGGCGAAATGAGATTAGGCGAAATGCGATTAGGCGAAATGCTACGACACCCATGTACTTTGAGCTTGAGACAGGCATCTGGTGTGTAGCAGTTCACAAAACCAACAGCATCTGCTGCACAGTGTACCGACACTGCAACATCAAGAACTGCCGATATGGCGTCGAACAGCTTCCAAAATGACCGCCACTATGCCATACTAGACAGAAGCGAAGGCAAAAATTAAGCCCAGCAACAGGCAGCGTTATCAACTTCGTGACTATGCACAAAAACGTGAATCAATCACCTGCTCAATTTCAGTTGGGTAGATTTTTTTGCCGTGACGTTTGATCATATTGTCCTGTCGACCGATGTAACACAGTAAACCGTCATCTGTACATCGAACCAGGTCTCCCGAGTTCCTCATTGTACCAGGGACCACCTCTTTCTCATCGTCAACAATACATACTCTCTCCACACCGCCTGTCACACGTACACCATGGTGGCGGCGGCGAATTGGTAACAGTTAGCATGTTGAACTATTGTTATTACAACGTCATTGGTCTGACTCTCAGTTGAGTTCACTATGAAGTGGTTACTAGTTGAACGGGTGAAAGGCAGTTAAAGCATCTCAGTATATAACCAACCACCCAGGTCAAGTCAGTCTACCATCCTTTACCATCGAGTACCGGCGTGTCTGGGTGGGCCAGCTTCACCTGTGTCGGGTGGCAAATGACACTGTGTGTTCTCATATAGCAGGTAATGGCTCATCACTGAGAGATGGATTTCCTATGAAAACCGATACCTATTAACAATTGTAAGAGCAGTTCCAATCACATACAAAGTCACATACAAAATCAATACTGCACTACTTCAGGTAGGAGGCCCTATGTTAGCAGAAGGCCTATAGCTCAGGTTTCTCCCTTAATCCAGCTCGAAATTATGAACTTCAATAAATAATTGAAAGCTAAATATATTGTTGCAATAATCACTACGTTACATGAAATTGTGAACATAATGTGTTTTATGGAAAATAACAAGAACAAATGAGTTCTATAAGAAACACGTGAAACATTGCAGAAACCTGACCTATCCACAGCTGAGAGACACCAGTGTTGACATCAGTGTTTCTTAGTTCCAGTTTAGTGTCAGCCAAACACCAGCCTAGTGGTATTGCTTCACAACCAGCTCTGTAATAACCACAGCTACTGGTACTACTACTACTATCACAAGAAAAAATAAACAGGGATGTGGTCTCAGTTGAGACGTCTCGGTCTCGAGACGTACTAACGTCTCATCTTGGTCTCGTCTCGGACAAAATCCACAACGTCTTGGTCTCGTCTCGGAGCAATATGTCTCGGTCTTGACTTAGTAGGTCTCATCTCGGGTCTCGAGCCATTGTGTCTCGTCGAGACATTTTGTGCAGGCGAGCGCCGTGCATACTGTAGCTGCAGTTAGAGCGACACTAACCAGCACGACATTTGTGGCTTAGAAATATTCGTTTACAGTCTTTTACTCTTTCATTTGCTTACTTACCATTAAGCAGATGTCATGTCAGTCTTTTTTGTCATGAAATGATCTCGTTGCAATGAAGATAAAGCGCATGATGTCAGAATGAATACAATCAGCCAAATGTAGTCGACGTATTTTAAGGCTATAATCAGCTGTAGTTTACTAATTTTTGTTGCATGCATGTTGCGATAAACATAATGGCTCATGTCTACAGCACTGCAGTTGAAATTCTTTATGGTGCAAGCCGTTAATTATTCAGTGATAATTGTCAAAACAAAGTACAAAAACTCACAATATCACTAACAGAAAGCACTTACCATGGTGCAAGTTAATTAATCCGTATAATTTTTTTTCATTGTCAATGTGTTTCACCATACGTCATAGAAAACGTCTCGCCCAGCGTCTCAGAAGCTGCAACGTCTCGTCTTGGTCTCATCTCGGACAAAATTTTGAATGTCTCGGTCTCGTCTCGGTCTCAGCTCAGAAGGTCTTGTGCACATCCCTGAAAATAAACAAACTAAGAAACAAACAAATGAACAAACAAACCACAATACAAACAAGCGAACAAAACAAAAAAAACCAAATAAAACAAACACAGATAAACAGACAACAGACAAACAAGCCAAACAGACAAACTGCAAATCTTGTCAAATTGACTTACTAATTCAGCAATTAGCAAGCTCTACTGCAACTCCAAACATATTTCCACCAATGATGAAGTACAATCATTATTAATCAACGACTGTTGAACAGTCAAACGTTTTCATACTTTAAATAATCTGAAAAGTCCTCAATTTAACTGTAAAATATCCGAGCTCAACTCAACTGTATGTCGTTGTCAGTGACTTCATACCAAGTGGCCCAGCACGAGACTTCGGTGATGCCGTAGATGTTAATGAGACGTGTTCTATTGCTGGGGTGTCTCCAGGCACGCAGTACACTGGCCGGGGGATAACATTCGCCTCCCAGGATTAGCGCACGTAGACACGAGTCTTTACTGAGTACAGACGAGCCAATAGCACTCAATAATGACGGCGTGGCCTAACAACAACAACACACTACTACTAAACGCAGTACACTGGTCGCCGGGGGGGGAAGCTCTCACTTCCCAGAACTAGCAGAGGTAAACAGGAGTCCTCTGCACTGACTAGAGACAAGCTGAGAGAATCAAAGTAGAGATGGCGTGGCCTTACAACAGCAGCAACAGACTATAATGTTATCAAGGTTAACAAGAAAAGCCCTGCTAACGCAAAGGGGAACGCGCAACAGCGGTGCATGTTTAAAAACCCAGCAAAACGAAATCTATGTCAGTCGCCAGAGGGCACCTATAGTGTTTTACTTGTGCTCACCAGAGGGCGTGACTTGCGTCGCTCAGCCAACACCGCATCAGCTGGAAATAGCAAATTTCCCCTACCCCTCTATCATTTAGCACCCTCGTTTGGGGTGACCCCCTTCGAATTTATGGAAAAGCTTTACGGTTCCTGAAACTAGAGTCTTCCAGGCAGCCAATGGTGAAGATTTGGTGATCCTAGCTTGCACCGTTTTTGACTGATCCACCCATGTGATGGATGGACAGACAGAATTGCGATGGCTAAGACGCGCTATAGCTGCTGTTGCATGTAAAAACTGTCCACAGGTCTTAATCATAATCCACTGCACAGCTATAGAGCGCTACCTGACATATGGGATTACCTACCAGCCGACACAGATAAAAGTGCCCAGCATTAATCCCAGCCAGAGAGGCCAGCACTCAAGTTACTTACCCCAAAGGGATGAGCCATTGCTCGTAAGTCCAACAACATAATTGTTGTCACCTAGCCACTAACAATTTCCATGTAAGAATTACAGCTGGTAACAATAAAAAATGTTATCTTTGCAGTAATAAAATTCATCAGTTACGACCAAAAAATTGTTTGTACCTCAATGTTTTGACTTCCACTGGAAGTCTTCGTCAAGAGAATGAAAACAATCATTTCTTCTTCCGGTTCTTGGCACAGTAAGTAAGTCGTGTGCCAAGAAAGGAGTCGTACGCACGGCTGAGTTGGTAGCTGCCTTCTTCATGGTTCATGGCTTGTTGTCCCTCCTAGCGGATGGTCGGACCGCTTTCTTGGCACAGGTGTGCCAAGAACCAGAAGAAGAAATGATTGTTTTCATTCTCCTGACGAAGACTTCCGGTGGAAGTCGAAATGTTGAGGTACAAACAATTTCTTGGTCGTAATTGATGAATTTATTACTGTAAAGTTTCTTTCGAGCTGATGATCAATTTCGACTAAAAGATTACAGTGATAACTGCCAAAGAAAATGCACGTTCTTGACTAGCAAATTTGTCAGATACTGATTTATAAGCTGTCACAAATTTTAACCAATGATCACGTAACTGATCGTTAATATATGCAGCTCTCCATTAACCTGTAGATATCCGGCTCCGACCACTTGTAAACAATTCACTTGTTAAGCCAAAAAAAACTCTGGAAAAACTGTGCAGTTGTCAGTTGAAAGTGATGATTATGTCACTGACAACTACTATACGGTGACACGATAGGTCGTGAACAATTTTAAATGCCAAATTAACTATGTTGCAGCTATCAAAGAATTATTAAACTGCTATCATCGTTTAGAGAAATTCAATGCAATCAGCTGTGTAAAATATCACAAACATCCGTTATTTTTTTTATTTATACGAGCTAACAGAGTAACATCACCCACAAATAGCAATGACGCTACAAAGCTGTTTTCCCGCAACTGTCAGGGAATGTTTCAGCAGGATGGCACTCGTGCACATACATCAAAGGCTACAATCACTTAGCTAGATGCAAGTATTAAACACTACATTCCGCTGATTGAGAATGTAAGTAAGTAAGTACCAATTTATATAGCGCCAAAATCTCAGAAGAGAATCAGAGCGCATTGGAGGGAAACACTAGGGGGCAAGATGAGCAGACTAAAAATAGTAAGTTTTAAGATGACGTCTAAAAGAAGTAAGTGCTAAAAGAGCTTGACGGATAGGAAGACGAACAGAATTATGGCAACAGCCATTTATGCCTATCCCAACCCTCAGCATTGAAGCGCCATCCCAGAGAAGCATGGATCAATTTATTTGTCAGCACTTCAAAATTTTATAGGTTTAATGTTCAACTGACTAAAAGCAGTCATTATAAACAAAAAGTATATCATTCCATAGACCTACTAACAGTGAACATGGATAGTGACCTCACTAGACGAACGCTTATCGGTCTGTCGACCATTGTTGTGCAACTTTGCGGTGGCGTTATACGAAGGAGTATTGTAAATACTGTGTAATAGCTACAGGTGTGAAATTTTATATGAAAAATTTCATTAAATACATCTACAAGGAGACATGAAAATATTGCTGGTTACTGTTTATAAAAGGCATACGTTTGAAATCAGAATCGTTCACGACCTATTGTGTCACCCTATACGTAGCATAGTGGTTAGAACGTCAGTCCTGGCCAGCGGACTTTCCTTATCCTGCACTAGACTGATGGATGGCTGCTTGACCACTTTGTGGGTCCGCTATCAGTCAACCAACAAGGCCAACTCAGCCTGCCATCCCTCTGGGGTCGGTTAAATGAGTAGTAACCCATTATATGGGTTACGGAAGGTGGGGACTTTGTACAGCTGACTAAGCTGCTTGGCCGGCTGGTGCGCCAGGCTGCAGGCTGCACACGGCGGCTGTGCGATCGACGGCTCTGCTTAGTGACGAAAAGCGCATTAGAGGTGTATGTCGTACACGACGATGCGCTATACAAATTGACAACCTTTACCTTTATCTCCCGCTGAGCATAGGAGGCTGAGTTGACCTAGTCTCAGCTACTACTACATTCTCTACTACTACTACCTCCCCCGCTGAGCATAGGAGGCTGAGTTCACCTGTATAACAGTCACGTGGTGCACATCAGTCAGCAGACTGGCTAGCTGTCTGCTGCACAGTCTCAGCCAGTCAGCCAGTATCAGCAGAGTAGCCCCACTGCATAGAGTAGTGAATATTTCCACGACACTAGGGTCAAACGTCAGCGGCGATGCCATGTACACCACATCCTGGCTTGTTAGACCATAGATCTCACTGCAACAAACACACACCATAGATCTCACTGACAATTGATGGAACATAGATATCGTGGTGATAAACACTCAACAGATCTATCTCACTGTCAAACAACAAACCATAGATCTCAGTGTGATGAACAGACAATAGATCTAACTGTCAGTGGTCACAAAGAGATGATATATATGAAATATGAGTTTTGAGACGGGACCAAAAAACAGCCATGAAAGGTGAGAAGGTGACATGTTCAGGCAGACTGTTTCAGACACAAGCAGCGGCAACTGGAAAAGCTCAACCACCGACAGTAGACAGTCAGATGCGGCTGCCAATCAGTGATGAAGACAAGCTGGAACGTAGGCGCTGACGAGCCTCGACAACTGCCACCTGACATTGAAACTTGTCGATGAAATAACAGCATATATCATTAATAATAGCATAACACGAACAGGATCGAGGCCAGCATTTTCAAGACCAATGATGTCTGTTGAAGCCAACGCCATGAAATTAACGCGCGAGTAAAGTAAATACGATATTTTTATGCTGCACACTAAAATCCAGCATTATCTTATTCAAACTGCAAAGAACCATAAAAATGCTCAGACACACATAGTTTCAATGTTTCAGTAGATACATCATATAAATACCAAAATGTCATTGCACAGAGCACACTCATTACAAACGACTAGAGGCCAAGGCATTGAGGCGGCCATGAAGTTTTGTCCTCCAGCTGTCCCAGAGGCCAAGGACCACTCAAGGACCCATCCCTAAAGCATAAATAAGCAGAATGTACCTGAGATGAGTGATGTTGGGCACAATGCATTGGTGTGGCACACAAACAATCTTTGGCAGACCAGTTGTGCCTGACGTTGTGATGACGTAAGCCAGCTGCTGACTGGCAGCTGACAGTGCACTCGATGCGTTGTTAGCTGGTGACACAATGCTAGCGAGTTTGACTACCAGCAGCGACAACTCATCAAACGCATGTACAACAACGCGCCCACAGCCAAGCTCATGTAGCACCTCTACAAACTTCACAATTACACGGTACTGTTATAAATTATATAACACAATTACATGATGCTGGATAAAGTAGCCAAAAATTTTATTTCAGTTTTAATAGTAGAAATCGCCAAATTGTCCAAAATGAAATCAAAATTAAGGTGTCAACTTCTGTGTTGCGTATGTGGTCCTGACAGCGAATTCTGGCTATCTGACACTGGCATTTCACAGGAAACGTTCCAGACAAATTGTGTCAGCAGCTGACAGTGTCTCACACACATATTTTAGCACAAGCTTTTCATATACTGAGACTATGACTGACAAACCAGTTAGTGACAGATAACAATGCAGTAAATTTGACATTAGCTTTCTATCAATGTAGATACATCTGAGAAAGTCTATCACTTGCACTGGAAATCCTGTATTCATAACCAAAACTGTGAAACTTTACTAAATGAATACAAGAAATTTGAGCTAAGGCTCACGAGATGCGCGAAAGCCTATAACAGTTCCTGTTCGCTAACTGTCAGTCTATATCCAGCTATTTCCACGAAAGGTTGGCCAACAATGGTAAAATAACGACTTTTACGGGGGTACCGCTTTTTGATGCCCTCGTGCGCAGGTTTCCTTGAACCTAGAAAATCTAGACTTAGACAGTCGAAATCTACGTTCAATGCTAAAAATTTCATATGCAGCTTATCTATGTCTATCTCAATTGGTTTCAGCGCAATTCGCTCTTGAAAAGTGTCTTGCAGCCCAAAAATTGCCAAAAAATCCATAAAAACCCCTATTCAAGCGTTCAAGGTCATCCAAGGTCATTGAAATCGGTGGCAATAGAGAGCCAGTGTACGACTCCTATTAGTAATTAATAGTAACTTAGGCTCTATCTCGCACCGTTACTGAGATACAGCGACTTATTGGCCAAAAATCGAAAATTTTGCCCACCCTCCTCTCATTTAGCGCCCTCGTTCGGGGTGACCCCCATTCAAGTTTCGGGAAAAGCTTCACGATTTCTGAAACTAGAGTCTTCCGGGCAGCCGATGGTAAATATTTGGTAATTCTAGCTTGGACCGTTTTTGACTGATCCACCCGTGTGACAGACGGACAGACGGACGGACAGACAGAATTGCGATGGCTAAGACGTGCTGAGAGCAGTAGCTGCTTTCGCGCGTAATAAAACGGTAAATCTCGGACAGTCAAGAATGCACTCTCACAAGCTCTATGAGTCTATCTGTGAGTTCATTTGTAAGGCAACATGAGGTACAAAAGAACTCAGTTATGTGGGTGGGCAACATCTCTCCCACATACTGCTGTTACCTTCCCGAAGACTAGACTGCTACCAAATTAAGCTGTTTGATGACAGTGGCACACATGCATGAATGACTTGCCCAGGCTTGTTATCTGGCAGAGTTGAACCAGCAATCTCGTGATCTCTAGTCTAACATGCTAATACTTCAAGACTTTCTTCCAAACCACACTAAATATATACATAAAAACATACCCTAGTCCTTCCCAAGCCATAAGACCCATACAGCAGCGCTGATCTTCATTTCCTTAGCCCTCAGCCAGACACCAGTTTGCACTGAAGGCTTCAGACACAGGGTTAGTGCATCATGTGGTGTGCCTGGTTACGTCCTAGCTTTTGCTGGAAGTCACTGCACCCACCTGTGGAGGACGGCTGAACTGAGTTGACCTGGATGAAAGGCTGGTTACATACCGAAATGGTTTGCCCACCGGTCAACAGTCACCCATCCAGGTACTAACTGCTCCCTCCCGGTGTTAATTATGTTAATTAAATTCGCTGTTGCGACCAATGACGTTATCAACTAAGCCAAAGCAGTGAAAAAACAGCCAGAAATCTTACACTGCTGGAAGACACATCCACTACAAAGACTCTGAGATTCAGGCGCTTGATAACATTGGCCAGGCTCTGCAGTGCACAGCTTGGTTGGCGCTGAGCTGTAAACTCGATGGGATGATATGCAGCTGGCAATGACATTATACTACACACAGAACACAGGCACTGAACAGCAATATCATTACTATCAAACAAAGTTCTATAAAAATGCTTTCTAAGCATCTTGGTTACAAAATTCACTGTAAAAACGGAAGCTTATAAATGTATAGTAAATCAATGACACATTCACTACAACAACAATAGAAATAACTGAACATGCTGTGCATTGTGGACTAGTGTCCGAAACTACAGTCACAAACTCATGCTATTCTAAACTTATGAACTTGTGACAATGAACAGGCAAAAACTGAAACAAAAGCCAAAATGTCATTAACTTCAGTGACATACATGTATGCACAAGATATTATGTGATAAAAGCTAAAATAAATTAGATCACTGGTAATGTAATGTTGATGTGATAAATCTTATAAGCAGATTAGCACTCGTAAGTTTGTGTCGATAAACTGTATAACAGAAATGATGTGACCCAGTAATAACAAATAATAAAATAATAATACTAAATAAAAGTTGGTCATTGGTCCCTTGGCAGAGCAGCAAGTCGTTATGTTGGGACGTCATGGTCACTTGCCCACTGGCCGAGTCATACGTCGACAGAGCACCTCACCAGGCAGGTTCAGCAGCAGAGTTGGCAGCCACTCGCAAAGAGGACAAATATGTTGACCTTTGCGCCCGTTATATCTTTGAGCCCATTGCCATTGAGACCTTGGGAGTTTTCAACGCATCAGCTCGCCAGCTCCTGGCTGATCTTGGAAGAAGAATCTCAACTAATACTGGTGAGGCTAGAGAGACCAGTTATTTATTGCAGAAAATTTCTGTTTTGGTGCAGCGCTTCAATGCTGTTTTGTTGCACAACAGTTTGCCGGTCGCTGACTGCACGGACTGACGATCGTACCCACCTTTGTGTTTCGTAGTTAATTTTTAAGCTCCCTTGGGAACGGAGTACCGAGGGTAAAAAAATTTCTAAATGAAAATGAACAAGAAATCTGAGCTAATGCTCATGAGATGGGCGAGAGCCTATAGTAGTTCCTGTTCACAAGCTGTCTTAATCTATGTCCAATTTCTATCCATTTTATCGCAATTCACTCTTCTGCAGCTGAAAATTGCAAAAAAAACACTAAAAACTCCTATTTGGGGGTTGAAGGTCATTTAAGGTCATCGAGGCCTTGTTAAACATAAAGGGTTGGGACTTTGACTGCTAAAATCTACATTCCATGCTAAAAAGTTTTGTATGCAGGTTATCTTGGTCTATGTCCAGCCATTTCAGCACAATTCACTTTTGAAATGTGTGTCACAGCTCAAAATCGTTAAAAATTCACTAAATCCCCCTAATTTAGGGGTTCAAGGTCATTAAAGATCATCGATGTTATCTTTAAAAAGCTCGTCGCAGGGTTTTTTTGTGATACACAGCCTGTCTCTGCCTATCTGGAACCATTTTCATGCTGAACAAGCCAATAGTGCTATATATCGTCTGAACATCTTTTTTAAAAACGGATGCTCCTTTTTCTCTATCTCATTTAAGGAGACCCCCTCCACCCAGCAACATTAAATTTTGTCACAAAATACTAGAGACCCTAGGCTATTGTATGGTGAAAACCCGAAGTCTCTATCTCACCTGAGGCGCATTTCACACTTTTTTCTCTGAGAATCTCTGAGAATCTCCGAAATTCTAACTTAGAAGCACGTTTCGCACTTTCTACTTCTCTGAGATTCTCTGAGAAATTGTGAGCAAGATTTTCCCTTGCTATGTTATGCTAGCTTCGCGCACTTGCTTCTGAGTTAGATAAAATTGGCCAGCGTAGAATTCTATCCTAGAATTCTCGTAGAATTCTTACTTGCGCGTTTCACACTTTTTGTGAGAACTATACTGAGCCGTAGAAGTGAGATTCTCAGAGAAAAAAAGTGCGAAACGCGCCTATGGTCTTAGATCGGTACCGGGTTGGGACACAGACAGACGGAGAGAATTACCATAGCTGATACACGAGCTAGCTCTCTTGAATGTAATAAAAAATGCAAAGGTCACTAAGATATACAAAACATACCCAATAAGAACAGCAGGAATGTAGAGTCCAGCTTTTAAGACAACTCCAATCACTTGATTAGGACTAGTGCACAGTTCAGACAACTTATCTTTAACCTAATACAAACAAATACACCAACAAAATTTTGCAAGATAATGATGATATTATATCACGTTATTATATCACACTTAAGTAAATCTGAATTATACCATCTGCAAAGATAACTGAGATTTTATAGCAACATGGATCAAAAACTCAATATATGTTCTGTGCAATTTCTGAACAGTCAAATGTAACATTTTGCAGGACAGTTTCGCTTGGTCATTTCTAGCAGTGTTAAAATGCTGTTGAAAATAATGTAATCAACTGTCGTACGCAAAAAACCACAAGGCATAAAATAACGAAAATTAGGCCAAATACTACTCAGTGCAGAAAAAACCCTAACCCTGGCTGACAATGCAGTTTGCGAGTATGTACTGCTAAGAAAACTGCTGCGTATTACGTCAGCACTGGGCCGACATGTTCGGTTGCTTGAAGCCAATGGCAAGTCTAGCTGTATCTCAGATAGCAAAACTACGCACAATGTGTACAGCAGTGAGGAGTTGCGCGTAAGTCATGGTTTGTTTCGGGTGGTGTCCATCGTGGTAGACCACTGCCAGACGTTCTGTGTTCAAAGACGCGTCTCTGTCAAACAACTCGACCAGAGATTCACTCCAAGACATGGCTGTCGTCAATAGTTTTCTACCGATGTAACGATAGCTAAAATCAATGCATCATACACGCATAATAACAAATTTTTGGTTTGTTTACAATATCAAAGCTACGATGCATCACGTATGATGCTGGTACGATTCAATAGAAAAAACGGATGCGTCTAATTTGCTAAACGTTTAAACGAAACTAGTACGACGGCTCCCCGCTTCCAGTTCAACCATCAGTAAAGCGCTAGATGACGGCGACATTAGCCAATTTCTGAGCGGCGTCGTGAGATAAAAAAAAGTAGAAAGTAGACTAGTAAATTAAAAAGTTTAAATTTTCTAAGAGACAATTTCTTACAGAAGCAATACATTTTATGGGTGCTTAAATGTTGCCCTAAATAAATACGGGCCTAAACTTTGGTCAATAGGGGGCGGCCCTTGCCCATTCCCTTGAATCCGCCACTGCACTAACCTCCAAGACCGAAGCCAAGGCCAGGACACCAACCTTCAAGACCAAGGCAAGGCCAGGGCAGTGAAAATCTACCTCTAGGCAGCCTCGAGGACGTGATGCATTGTTTCGAAGCACCACGTCACTGGTACTAACATTTATGACCTTGAACCTCCAAAATGAATGGTTTTGGTGTTTTGGCGATTTTCGACTACGGCGCACATTTCAAGAGTGAATTGGGCTGAAATGGCTGGAGATATAGACCAAGACAACCTGCAATTAACGCACGTCTCACGAGCTCTGCTCAAATTACTCATTTCGCTAAAACTTTGAAAGCAAAGTAAAAACTGCACGAATATTTTTGAGAAGCTAGTAAAAATTTTAGGAACGCAAATCTTTGCTGGAGACGGAGCGAGCCTTATTGCTCTTGTCGGCGGTACGTCGATCGTCGTCTGATGGGCAGTCAGCTAGAACGATTGAGAGGCCATTCGCCAGGGCGCGCCACGACCATGCGCCACGCATGCAAAATTTTGTCACCACTGACAGACTTGTAAGCTGCTGCTGCTGCAGCTGCATCACCGCTCATCCCGCATCACAGCAGCGATAACTACCTGATGATAGGTCGATCAGTCTCAAGCGATAGACCTAGTTGTATGCGCTACGTCGACATCTTCGTTCATCGTGACGTCGTTTGATGGCATTCGCACCAATCGTCTGATCGTTCGGACGTCAGTAGGCCTACTATTCTTGGCGTACTACGTCAGCCGTCACCGACCTGCTGTCAGCTGTCGTACTTCGGCGCTTCTCTGCCAGGCGGGTAGGAAATTAATGTCCTGTTTAACGCTGATTATAGGCCTAATTGTCCATAGGCAGGTTAAGACAAGGTAGCACAAAACTGTGCCACCCAAGCAGTGGCGTAACTACAATTTCTGGGCCCCCCGGCAAATATTCGCTACGGGCCCCGTCCAAATTTGATTCTCAGATATGGTGATACCGGCTTAATTTTTTCAATAATTCGGGCCACTTTGGGCCCCCTTTACCGTGATGGGCCCCTGGGCCCCCCCGGCATTGCCGGGGCTGCCGATGGCTAGTTACGCCACTGCACCCAAGATGTCAAGAGGTGCACGAAAAAGCCTCACACGAGATAGGACCTACGTTCCATAGTAGACTATCTAAAATGCGTCAAGTTCGATTTCGACCGGTGCTCTGGCCAGGAAAAAAACTGGCAGCTCAAGACGGTTTCACAGAACTTACAGTCTTACAGGCTGGAATGCCAAACTGAGAAGGCGTAGGTCTATCAAAATGTAGGTTTGATTACAATGCGGATTGCGGAAGCAATTTAGCCTTCTGAAAGTTCCAAAATCAGGAAAGCAGGTACGCATTTCGCAGCCCAACAATTGAACAAATTCTACGGATTGGGGCACATTCCCCTCACCCACACGCCCCTCTCC
>Ga0209671_1002244_pt1 | contig 17471 bp, 4 predicted proteins | sample WorMetHERISLAND2_2_FD_187401 | JGI IMG/M metagenome (GOLD analysis project Ga0209671, IMG submission 187401) | Marine gutless worms symbiont microbial communities from Max Planck institute for Marine Microbiology, Germany - Olavius geniculatus... | ecosystem: Host-associated > Annelida >...
TTATACAGGGTGGGCCAAAAAAATTGCGCAAAATTTTATATACCAATAACTTCATCAAATATTAACCGATTTTCAACATTTTTATTGATGGAATTAGGAGAACATTTGTAGTAACACTATTACTAAAGATCCCACCACACCTCATAGGTGTCGTTACACTACATTGTGAAATGTCAGACATCGCACTCAAGTCGGCGCGACAGTGTCCAATTGCGTGATCAACGTTGCTCAAGCTTGAGATGTGGCTTCCAAACAGCCCAAACTAAAATCCCGTCGATTATGTTGTTTGTGAGGCTTTTTCATAGATGGTTCGTCAATGTTGACAAGTCACGACAATTCTGGAGCACTGAGTGGGGCAAATTGTCGCAGCGTTTGGTTAATTGCGCCATTTGTCAGTGGCGACGATGGCTTGAGTGCGTCGCCCAGCAGCAAGGCGGACAAACTGAACATTTGATGTGAAAACTGCGAGATGTTACAGCTACTTTGGACAATAAATGAAACAATAAACAGGTTGTTTTGTTGTTAATAATTTTCTAAAATGTGTTGTTACAGATATCGCCTTGTTTCCAATTGCTGCTTTAAAGGCACTGATATTTCAATAAGTAGTGTAGCAACGCACTTGAGGTGTGGTGGAATCTGTACTACAAACTTTCTCCTGATTCCGACAGTGAACAAATTTTGAAAATCGGTTAACATTTGATAAAGTTATTGGCGCATAAAAATTTTGTGCCATTTTTGGGTTCACCCTGTATTTTTTGACCAAAGTATTACTGCCTGCTAATATTGACAGAAAGGATTCTCGGCTCTGCATATAGCTGCTAAGTACGGCAGCGTCGAAGCAGCCAAGTTACTGCTGGCGGACAGTAGGGTAGACGTTGACATCGCTGGGAGGAACGGACTAACGCCAGTTCACGTTGCTACACATTACGATCAGCTGGATATGATTCTGCTGCTGATGCAACACTCAGCCAATCAGCACGTTGTTGCCAAGGTAACAACAACAACATCATCATCATCATCATCATTACTATCGTCATCCCAGCGCCAAACTCTGTATATAGAAAAAATTTTCCTACAAGAAACAATTTTCCGATAGGCAAACATCTAGCTGGGGTGGTCGTTTGCTGTCATTTTTTGTTTTTTTTAACTATTTGTTATCAATTTTTTTTTCGTTTTTTGTTTAAAATGTTTATCGGAATATTTTTAGTTCCATAGTAACTGATGTCAGTGCGTTGCTTAGCTATCAGCTTGTTAATATTGAAGTCATTTGTGTTTCAATAAATATGTTAATTTTGAAGCTGTTTTAAACTCTTAAGAGGCCGCACTACTGATCTGTTTGTCTGTCTGTTTGTCTGTCGGTCTGTCGCGTACGGGCCCTTAACTCAAGGATATAATTATGGGCGTTGAAAGTGGTGTGAATGTTTCTCAGGGCAGGAGTAATCGGCGCGCCAATATTTAGCTCAGAAGGGGTCAAATTTCAAGGTTATCAGTAGTCAAAAACCTGCATAAAATGACGCATATATCGCATATTATGTTTACGGCGGGCGGGTCAGCGCCCACTGAACACTAAGCACAGTAGGCTTATATTGGCCGCGTACGGACGGCCGCATACATGTCGACACAAAGCTTGCTGATGTCTCAGCTTGTTATGTTGTTAGAACGGCTTTACAGCTCTGCACATTGCGGCCAAAATGAATCGAGTTGACATCGCCAAGATACTGCTGCGCTACGGTGCGAACCCCACAACCCAGTCCAAGGTACCAGTCTAGCTATACACGATAATTATATAAAAATTATGGTATTTATGGCGACGATAATGATTATTTTGCAGGTTGTTTGTTTTTTGCGAAGTCTAATGATTAATTAATAAAGCTGTCGAATTAACGCGTTAATTTAACGCAACGCACTAAAAAATAACGCGCGTTAAAAAAAATTATCGCACGTTAAAAAATCAACGCAAATACGTAAATTTACGGAAATTTGTAAATCAGGTGTTCTAATGTTTCATTAACTGCGGTTTGTTGACGAACCTAAAATATTCAAGCAATTGAAAATTGTTTTGTTGCCGTTCTATCACTACTGTCACGGTTCGTCATTCCAGTCATTTTCTTGATGTACAGGGTGCGGCAAAAAAGTAGCCCCTAAAATTTTTCGCTGTTTTCTGAGCAACCGTTTGGAATTTTGATTTGAAATAATACAGCTTTATTTACTGAAACCTTTTACATCTAACTGCAGAGTAAAATATAATTTTGTTGAAAAACTACGAAGTTATAGATTTTTTAGCATGACCGCCTACCGATTTTTCAGCATAAAAATGTTCAAGCTGCAACAACAATTCAAGAACGTCTTTGAAACAACACAGTTAACTAATGATCAAATGCCAGAATTCCATTGTCACTGCGAATGTTCGAAGTGTCCACCGCCAGCTCCAAGCTCCAACACAAGCCTTCAGTCGCTTAATTTGATAAGTCTTTCACAGCCTTGTCGATCTGTCCTGATGGCAGGTTGCCCCAGATAACCTGAAGTGATTCCTTGAGTTCCGCGATTGTTTTCGGCTTTGTTTTAAGCTTGCAGTAAGCCTTCAACATTGCACCCCACACGGGATAGTCTATTAGGTTTACATTTGGCGAATTTGGAGGCCACTGGTTCTTTGTGATGAAATCTGGACAGTTGGCCCGCAGCCCGTTCCTTGCGCTGCGCGGCGTTGCGCGCTCTGTGTCCTGACGCGCCCGGCGCGCCGTCCTGCTGGAAGATGAACCCGGTGGGCAGCCGGCGATTCCTTTAAAAGAACGATAATTTAGTGATAATTTATAAACAAAATAAATTACTGTTTATCAAGATGTTACTGTGACGTTATCGGCAGTAACGTGGTAACCGGTTTTTAAAAATTAAATAGCATTTTAACTTGAACATTTTTAATGCTAGAAAGATTGGTAGGCGGTCACGTTTAAAAGTTCATAACTTCGTCGTTTTTCAACAGAATCACATTTTCCTTGAAAGTTAAATGCAAAAAGTTTAGATAAATAAATGTGTAAAAGTTTAAAATAAAATTCCTAACGGTTATTAAGAAAACAGCGAAAAACTTTAGTGGCTATTTTTGCCGCACCCTGTAGTCCACTACAATATCAGCAATATATGATACGTTAGTCAACGCGTTAACGCATGCGTTATAAAAATTAACGCATCGACAGCACTACTAATTAATCGTTATTTCTGAAAAGTTATCTATCAAATCTTTTAATAGGAACAGTTCAATAGTCGGAAGGAGCATTAATTCGAACAGCACCATGCTTAAGGATGGGGTTAGGGCTGTGTTAGTGTTACTGACAGGGTTAGGAATAGAGATAAATTATATCGTTGGCTTTGGCGCACTTTGACTGTAATGACGGCCGCCAGATACGGCGGACCGAGTTGTAGCCAATTTCGGTCTAGTGCACCTTTAAACTAGTGACTGGCGTCACCCTTTTTAATCGTTGCCAGCTCGACTTTTGTTGTGTTCAGAGTGGTTACAGTGCAGTTCATTTGGCAGCGCAAGAGGGGCACGTCGAACTGTTAAAGCTATTGCTGCATCCAATGTCTGGAGGCAACATTGAAGCGACAGTCAACAACGCCGCTTTGAATGGACTGACGCCACTGCATCTTGCAGCACAGGAAAACCATCTGCACATTGCAGAGGTTCTACTGGAGCACGCGTGCATTGTGGACCCAACAACTAAGGTAGTAGTAGTAGTAGTAGTAGCAGCAGCAGTAGCAGTAGCAGTAGCAGTAGCAGTAGCAGCAGCAGCAGCAGTAGCAGTAGCAGCAGTAGTAGTAGTAGTAGTAGTAGAAGCAGCAGCAGTAGTAGTAGTAGCAGCAGTAGCAGTAGCAGCAGCAGCAGTAGTAGTAGTAGCAGTAGCAGTAGTAGTAGCAATAGTAGCAGTAGCAGCAGTAGCAGTAGTAGTTGCAGTTGCAGTAGTAGCAGCAGTAGCAGCAGCAGCAGCAGTAGTAGTAGCAACAGTAGTAGCAGTAGTAGTAGTAGTAGTATCAGTAGTGGTTGTTGTAGTAGTTGTAGCAGTAGTTGTAGTTGTTGCATGTAGTAGTAACACTGCATCTAGCCGCAAAGGAAAAGGAAAACCTCTACGTATGGTAGAGGTTTTACTTGAGCACGTGTGCATTGTGCACCCACGGTCCACGGAATATGGTATCGGGTAGTACTTTGTTGTAGTAGTATACTACTACACTGTGTCCGGTAAAAAAAACTAATCCCCTAGCATCGTGCAATAGATATGTCAAATCTGAATAAATCTGAATGAAGTTTCGTTCACCTTATTATCAAGCAAGTGCAAATTTCATTAAAAATATTATTTCTTAACAAAGTTACTGAATGCTAAATATTGATAACAAAATATCTCCGTTACCAATATGGCGTTACATAAGTAAACCCCTGTGTACATTTGCGTAACTTTAACAAACAACATCTGATTCTGACAAAATTTTACGCCAACAGTGCACCATCTATTGGCAATCAATGTACCAAATTTCAGTTAAATTTATTTACGCAAACAATAGTTGCAGCGGCCTTTGTGAGATCAGCTTAAGACGTGAAGTGTCTAGTACTATTAAGCAACTGTTTGTTTAATTCTGAGAGTGTAGTGTTTACGGCTTGCTTGAAAATTCAGCGATAAACTTTTTAGCACCATGCCGTTTTTTTTTTGTCCCAAAAATTTAACTAAAAACGATCGTCTACAGAAAATATCATTTTGTTATTGTTTACGTTGATTGCGTCAACAAACGTCACTTTCGATCGAGCGACTGCAGTAGGCTATGCAACGCCATGTTGGTAACAAAGATAATTTGTTATCGATATTCAACATTTAATAACTTTTATAGGAAATAATATTTTTAATAAAATTTGGCAACCGCTTTCGGAATTTATTGAAAATTAAGTGTACAAAACGTTATCTAGATTCATTCAGATTTGACATTTTTCTTGCACAGTGTGTAAAGGATTAATTTTTTTTACCGGATACAGTGTGTAGTAGTAGTATAGTGGATCCACAGATTAATGGGGTGTTTACACGATCCAGCAAGCGTCCAGCAAACTTCCAGTAACCGTAATGCTGGACGTTTGCTGGATCGTGTAAACATCCTATAAGGTACTTAACATTAACACACCTAGAACCAAAGAAATGCTTCTTGGTCGAATAGATTCGTTGTCCATTCCTTTCCTCTCAACTGCATCTGGCCAAATTTAACGCGTTACTTACTTTAAGCTACTTAAGCATGCATGCACGCATGTGTTTCTCTGGATGGTTTGGCCTTCATTTGGATTTTATCCTGGACGACACACATCAGTACTCTTATATCCAAAGCAAGCAAACGTCAGTGCTTTCTTGAATAACTTAGGATAGCAGGCATCCCACCACACTAATTAGTACATTTTTACACGGCAGCAATCTGCCCAATTCTTGAGTACGCCTCCCCAGTCTGTATCATTCGCGCGCAAACTGAGCAGTTGGAATCAATCCAAAAAGAGCAGTACATATCATTTTCAACTTTCCTCGTGGCACGTTATATCCTAACTTTATATTTGTCGCTAACTCAAACTCACGTAAAGATAGGCAAGATAAACTTTCCAGATTTTTTCAGATTTAGCTGTAACTACAGCTAGGCTTACAACGACAACTACAGTACAACTAATGCTGTACTATGGTATATAGGCGGGCTATACGCCGTTACATACTGCTTGTCATTTCGGTCAGCTGGACATGGTCAAACTGCTGTTACGTCATGAGGCAGATGTCTACTCAGCCACCCAGGTACTTTACTTACTGACATTAGCACTGATAAACACCGCCGGCGACTTTTCGTACAAGTATCACGGTATCTGACTTTTAATGTGTTTCTCTGGGCGGTTTGGCGGAGCGGCAAAGTTCGGCACACACTAGCGGTTCGAACGGCCTGCTTGACCCCTAAGGCTAGTCTCTACCATCGGACTTTACTCGTCGTGTCCGACCAAAGATGTTACTCTATGCCGGGTGACAATCTATACAGGCAGCTAGACGATCTCTGCATGCGACTAGCCTTTCTTCTTGTAAACTTAGCTCTCTATCCTCAGCGGGACGGAAAGCGTGTAGTAGCTTACAGACTAAAGGCGATGGTAGACCTGTGTCTGCAGACCGAGGGCCAAGCGTTCGCTGACGCGGGCAATGGATGACCGCATAGTGCTCTGCGGTATCATTAACTCATGCCAATCGGCTGCCACTTCCGAGATTGTAACATATGCTTCTGGTGATGAGTGCAACAGAGCGATTGAAATATCCCACCACACCTAAAATGTGCTGCTACACTACCTTGTGAAATTGGATTTTTAGAGATCATGGGAGTGAAAGAATTCTAGAAATCGGTCAACATTTGGCAGAGTGGTTGGTGTTTTGTTTTTTACTTACGGTAGTAGTACACTGTGAAGCATAAAAACACACCATAGTTTTTTTGCCATATCCAATTTTAATAATTTTTAGTACACGTATTTCTGACACAACTGCACTACATGGGAAAAACAGAACAGACAAAATGTGCATTAAAATTAACAAAAAAGTATAAAATTTTATTTTTCTGGATATGTGGCCACCAACAGCCAATCAATTACAAGGTTTGACTGTTGTGCAGCAGCACGTCTATTAAATTGGCATAACATTCAAAAATATTGATGAATTCAAGAAGCGACTGGTGATGTCTGGATTGGTCTGGGGCAGAACGTTATCAGCGCTGCTGTCAACGAATGGAGAAAGTGTCTTTGAGCCGAGCCCATGTTTGTGGGCCAACATTTCAAACATTTTTGTAGGCAGTTAAAAATGGACAATTAGACAAACTATTAGCTAAAATGATGAAATTATGTACAAAATGTGTGTTTTGTGTGTTGTTTTGATTAAATGGTTAAAAATGCAATATTTTGTTCGCTTTCTTTTTCCAGGTAGTGCAGAAACAGACAATGGGTGAGGTGGGAAACTATACAGTCATTTGATGGCCAGTTTTATTGCGAATATTCTTACCGAAACTTATTGCAATTGGATCACTTTTCTCCAAGTTATGATGAAAAAAAACTTTGGTGTGTTTTTATGCCTCACAGTGTAGTAGTAGTAGTAGTAGTAGTAGTATAGTAGGCCTAATAGTAGCGGCGTGTGTGCTATATAGGCGAGTTATACGCCTCTCCACGTGGCAGCGCAGGAAGGTCATTTGCCGGTTGTTAGCGTGCTTCTTGACTACGACGCATCTCCGGACACTTTGACTGCTGTAAGTCACTGCTTCTGCTCTGTCCATTCATTATTTCGTCGTGGACATCATACGACAATGACATTCTCTAAATTAAATGTCTTTGTTAATTGCTATGTTGCTATAATAACTGTACTACGGTAAACTGTATTTATCAGAGCCGGATCTAGGGGGTCCCGGGGGGCCCCGGGCCCCAGGCCTCCCACCAAGAGGGGGTCTCCCACCAAACCCCTCAATTTTTAAAACCCCGTAATTAGATAGCCAATCATGGCTTGCATAGCTTTTGCTACCACCTTTGTATCGTTAAGTAGATTTCTTTAGCTAGTGAATTTCTTCGCGCTAGTAACCAGCTTGTTTGTGGACTCGTGTTATTCAGATGTCTCTAGTTATGTACCCTAATAGCTGGGCACTGGCCTCCCACCAGCTGGCCCCAGGCCTCCCACCAGCTAAATCCGGCCCTGGTATTTATAATGACTTTCGCCGAAAAACGAGGTTATGTCTGTGCGTTTGTCTGCTTGTCTGTCTGTCCGTCTGTCCGCCCGTTTTTCTGTGTGTCTGTTTGTTTGTTTGTCTGTCGACTAAATAACTCAAAAGTTTGTGAACGGATTTCGGTAAAATTTTGTCGATGGGTCGGGCATGGTTCGAGCAGAAACGCTCGCGTTGTTTTATTTTCTGGTGATTGCGGTGAATTCCACTGATGCGTCGAGTTGCCGACTTATATTTGGCTGAAGGTAGCACCTACGTAGGCCTACTAAATGCATTGTACACTGCATTTTAGCAACAAAAATGCCCAATTTTTAACAATAGCATTTACGATAAAATTACTTGTTACTGTATACCAAATTGATGCCAAACTGACGCAAAAATTCAGCGTTAAGTCTACTGCCAAAACGTGTCAAGCTGCTGAACCGAAATTTTTACTGCCAAGTTTCTTTAAAATGCCATATTTGACTTATTTGGCATTTTAAGATACCAGTTGGCCATTCTTCTGGTGCACCTTACAAAATTCACCTGTAAAAACAATGTGAGGGACTTTCGATTTTGGCAGCGATCCGAATTCGATTGTGGATTCTGGATCGATCGACCAATAGACTGATGGTCTGCCTGGCTGAATGAATGACTGATTGACTACTGTCCGCGGTAGCGATGACAGTAATGTTTCCAGCATCGTCACTAAGTTTTTTTGTTTGTTTAGTTAACACTATAATTCGTGAACCGGTGCTCTTAGTTTCATGAAATTTTGCACGAACATGTACCTCGACAGCCGCAAGTATCCTATTGAGTTTCAAGATTATAGCTAGGTCACTAGATCACGGTCACAGGGTCGGATTTTCGGATCATTCTTTACTATTGCGATTTGTTATACCATAACACAAAATACCTGGACGCGATTGGTCCAAATCACGTCACGTGACGTTCACAAATACGCCATAGTCACCTCCTCAGCAACAACGCAGTGACACAGTGTCCTTCATGGAGGCATTAATTTATTGACAATAGTGCCTTCCCAAAGGGCACTATATCATTGACGTCGTCATCACGCCGACGCCGGTCACGCCTTATTAACAATCCAGACGTCTATGACCACGCCAACGCCGAATTCACGTATTGTGGCTAAACGGTACGTCATACGTTATCAGCAGTCAACCATGTTTACTTTATTCGAAGAGGGCATAAAATGCCACAAATTTTGCGTACAGACTTTGATAACAAAACAAATAGAGACTGGCGTCTCAATCATTATAGAAAATTTTCCCCTCAGTTCGCAACATGTTACCCTCGATCGATCTTCGATATCGGGCAACATAATTAGGCCTATTACGAACTTCGGGTCAAAAATTTAATTTTCAATAATGACCTTGACACCAGTCACTATTTGTATAGTAAGGCATTGCTGCTACTTGCTGCTGCTAGGCAGGCCCAGCTAAGCCAATGCATGATAATGGCCAACGCGCTGACGTCATTGCTATAAATATCGCAGCATGCTACGGCGGCTACCGCGGACAGTTTTAGCCTTGCGCAAGTCTTGACAGGCTAGTTGATAGATTGATCGACTGTTTGACACAGGATGGCGAGACGGCACTGTCAATAGCCCGCCAGGTCGGCTTCGAATCGGTAGTTCAGTATCTGACGCCGCTAACACGTGCTGACGGTCTGACGGTGGCGGCCCCTGGTGAACGTGAATACAACGCACAGTGTCCGGAGACGATGTCAGAACGCATCGACTCCGACGACGAATTTGGCGCTGGTCGCTGCGGTTTACTTTCAGTTTAGCTGTTTCTAATCGTGTTTATGCACTCACTACTTACTAGAATATGGACGTAGCGTTGTTGTATTGTCTGATAGTAAAAGCAATTGCTTCCTAAATTTTAGCTTGACGAAATTCTTTGTCGTAAGGACAAAACTGAGGGCAGAAATTCCCCATTTAGAGAGATTTAGGGTCAAAAAAGTTAAATTTTGAGAACCTGTGATCTTCTCTGTCGGAAATTTGCAACTGTCTATCGGAAAAGTGCGACTTCCTGTCACCCACGACGTCGCTGGAATATGGTACAAGAACAGCCGAAAATTAAATATCAAAATAACATGCAGTTCGGAGGCACAGTGCAAACGAAAATATACGTAGACATGTAAGCCTACTGTAGATACATACAAATTAACTGTTCTTATGCGGTTGTGCTAATAGGCCGCGTTATGGTTCTTAACAGTCGTCCGTCTGTTCGTTTCATTTGGACTTGATGCTCGAAAACAGAAGCGTAGAAATACCCAAATTGGTTTGCTTGTCTAGCAAGACCCACAATAGGGCCTATTTTCTAACTAGATCCTAAAACGTTTGTTTGTGTGAAAATAATTATATGTTTTTTTGTAGTGAATAAACGTCCGTTAGCATCCAGTTTAAATTCGTTTTGTAATTTGTTGCAACTGTCATAATTCTGTTTTTTGAGTTGTTTTATTGTATGCACGTTCGAGGCGTGTTCAGTAAACTGCTTATAGTCCTTACTTATTTACTTGCTTGCTTATTTACTTTCTTACTTGAATGTGTGACTGTCTGTGCGTGCGTACTATAGGTGACAGTCGTTTGTCGACACCTCTCCTCGTTCGACACAAGCAAGGTACGTTCCCATGAGCTACACGACGTTATCAAAATGCCGTCTTTATTTATTGTGTGACAGGATACTGTTTCAACATTATGGGATATTGTGTTTAACTTCATGATGCTGTCTTACTCCTTGTATGCCTACATTCTGTTAAAGTACGGATATCGCTGGACTGCATATATCTGTTCTATAACCTGTAAATAGTTAAAAAAAAGTGAAAGGAAATTAATCTAGGAGCTACTGGGCGTCATCTGCCATATGGTAGCACACAGTGTTATCTGCCGTCTGACACATTTTCCACAAACGTAGAAAGTCAGTAAAAAACTACATCGGTCAACATTTTAACGAAGTTATGACAAATTCGTCTGTGCGATTTTTTTACTTACAGTGCAGATGAATGAATTGCTCTAACGAAAATGTTTCAGACGCTGATCAGTCGTCACGTGACAGTCGACAGTACAGGCAGGTGAGTCTTTCAAAACGGCGTTGTTAGCACGTACACGTAGTTAAAGAAGTAACAAAGTAAGAAAGCCTTTATTTCTCGGCTATCAAACGCCATTCATTGGCAGTAAACAAGTTACAACATAGCCAATTGCAAAACTGCAAGTTGATGAAATGAAAAGAAAAAGGAAAAAAATGCAAAAAGCTACTTTACTCATGTTCTAGCAGCGCAATAGCCTGGAGTTATTTAAGCATAATTATTTTAGTAATTTTAAATTGAATATTAAAAGTATTTGAAACTTACCACGTTCCCCAGGCTCGTTGGTTGACTCAAAAAAGGATACCCCTCCCTCCAATTCATATTTCCTCGACGCCTTCAGCGTTTAGATTCTCGGCGCTCCAGCATCCCGGTGTCATGAACTCATGACTGATAATAGTAAAGTACCACCGGTTATTTTTCTACAACTCCTTGTTCAACCAATTTACGACAAATTAAAGTAAGATTTCGATTTGTGAAAGCGACGAACGTGGTGAAGGCTGTTTGACGTCGCCGTTACATACATGTACGCTCTCCACGCCATGTTAGCAAAATAATCAGTTAAAATACAAATAAAATCAGCATCGTACAGTTACTTCCATGTCACACACACAGCACTAAGTCCGAGTCCAGTCAAGTCACGAGGATTCCAGTCCGAGTCCAAATTCGAGTCCAAAAAAGGCGAGTGCTAAGTCACCATGCACCTTTGGCCTGATGTACGAAATTACCCGGGGATTTTCGTAACATTTTAGGTTTTTTTAGGTTCAACAATTTTTGATTTCCAAAGCATGTGTTTGCTAGGAATTGATTTTCGCATGTTTTGCCTAAGTCACCTCAGTAGCTGCTTTAAGTTTTGCATAGGCCTAAGGTATTTTTAAGTTTTCCTAAGAATTTATGTCAATCACTTTTTTAATTTCTCGGTGACTGTTTGACCGGCAGCCTGTCTAATAGCCTGTACGTTATCTGACCGGTCGAAATAAAAAAATCGCAGTCGCCACCTAGCGAATGGCATTAAATAAAGTGCACGCGCTAGTGAGTAGAATTCGCATGATTATTGTGGTGTAAGGTTTGGGGCTTAGGATTAGGATTAGACTTAGGGTTAAGGTTAGTGTTATGTTTAGGGTTGGAGTTAGGGTTGGGGTTAGAATTAGGGTTTGGAACACCAAAAATTAGCGTAGGATTTGGGCGGTAAATTTGAGGTTCCTACAGGCAAGCACTGCTGAAAACTTACCAACCGGCTATCTGTGATATGGTCTTCTTGCTAGGCTTGAGTTGCTGGTTGACCGACTGGCTGATCCGTGGTACGGCTGAGGTCGTCAGTTGCTCGGCTGCCGCCGTCCATGGGTCTTAGCTGCTACCTATGAGCATCATGGTGCTTATACGTACCGGCTAATGGGGCTGTACAAAACGATGACCGGTCAAACGTCCGTCCTCATCTGTAATATCTTTACAGGCCCGGATATTTGATCGGTCACCGGGCACGTTTGACCGGTGACAAAATTTGACCGGTCATATTGCCTATAGGCTATTTGACCGGCTGCCGGTCAAATATCCTGTGCCTTTCTATTTTTAAGATATTTTCTACGTCAAGATTTTTTTTAGATTTTTGCTAGAAAAGATATATTTTGTAAATTCGGCCCAAGCAGAAGCAATAATGACGGTGTTTTTCTGCAGGATGAAGTCCAGTCGTTTACATTGTCTCGCGGTGCCGATTATCTCGTCGAAGAACTGCGTTACATGCGTGACGCCGGAGCAGCCACGCCTTCGTCCTTCGACCCCTGGGACGCGTCCTTTACACCCGGCGCTGAGAGTATGTAGTACGGTAGGCCTACTCGTAGTAGCAATAGTAGTCGTAGTGGTGGTATGATTGCTGTCGTTTGAATACTATTTATATCATATTTTAGTCGGTGGTTGCAGTCTGTCAGCTCATTATCAAAGTATTTGCATTGATCATTTTACTGATCTGTTGATTATTTTTATTTTCATTAGTTGATTATTATCAGTTAATTACTTTTACTAGAAACGCCCCGCCCTATGGACGGAAGTTTTCCGCCATGAAATACTATACCGTGCGCTGACAGACAGACAGACAAACAAGACTTTCTGCGCATTATAGTAAGATTGGTTGATTGTTCAAAGGCATGCTGATGACTCCGGACTTGCTGCGACTGGAGTCGCGGCCGTTAGCTGATGACGCAATGGCGCCGGGCACACCGCGCGATGCAGACAACTACTTCAACAACATTTCCGCACCAGTTGAGAACCAGCTGCAACAGAAGCAACATCCTTTGAGTGAAACCGTGAGAGCTCGCTATGCGGACAAGAACGCTCGCCATGCTGTCGTGAGTAGTAGTATGAGGAGTAGCTGTGGCCAGTGTTCGACAGTATCCCACGATGAACTGCTTAGGACAAAACACCTCGTGCTACAAAACCCCACTTTACGACAAACCCCCTACAAACCTACAAACCTTGCATTCCCACTACAGACGTACTACGCGCCTATACGGGCGGATAGTCATACGTGCGTACTGTGTAGTTATCCTGTTCATAGCTTATTTTCACACGTGCGTAGTAGGTCCGTAGTCTAAATGCCGCCCGTCGAGAGCCACAGCGGGGCCCAGGGAAACATTCTCGCGGGGGACCCAAACATTTTCACGGAGCCCCTCTAGGGAGAAAATTTTTGAATTTTTTTCAAATTGGTACATTCTGGTGTACTTTATATATCTCACCGACGGCGGGGCCTCCCAAACGTTGCGGGGCCCAGGGTAGCTTACCCATCCTGCCCTACCCTCCCGACTGGCCTGTTGAAGCCAAGACCACAAAATCTGGTCTTAAGGCCAAGGCCAAGCCAAGGTCAAAGAGTAACATCACTGCGCCTACGTGCACGAGTGTAGTTTTATGTTAGGCTACTTGACATGAGACCGATGACGCCGTGTGCAGTCAGAAGACGTGAACGACGAAATAGAAGAAGGTGGCGACGACGTGGTCGTACCGAGACAGAGACAGTCTCGAGACACTGGCAGCTTGACTAATTACGGTCCACAGTCCACCGGTGTCTCCTCAGTCTACAGTGAGATGAGCGTCAGAACCAGCAGTTACATCATGTCAGACCATGTCTTCAGGACGCCTCTACACGGCGGGTCTGTACTAATAGTAGCCGTATAGCAGCAGCAGTACTCGTACTAGTCGTAGTCGTAGTAGCAATAGCAAATAGTGGAAGCAGCAGCCATTGTCTCATGTCTGAAGTTTTCTGAACGTGTTTTTAAGGCGCGGTCACACCGGGTGAACGCATGAAGAACGCACGAGGAGTACACTGAAAAATGGTTTGTGTGCCGTTGTTCGTCGTCGTTCGTTACTCGTTCGCCGAGCGCGCTGCACCAACGATTTTCATTCGTGACCATGCGCTTGGTGCGTCGAGTTTTTTTGCGCATGCGCAAAATTGTGCGCGGAGTTCGACGTATAAATGCATACGCTAGAAGGACGCCGGACATGCGCGGAGAGCGATGGACCAACGCCCGATACTCACGGAGCACGCGCTCGGAATTCGTTATATGCGCGTCGGCTGAGATGTAACGGACACCCAGCGAACAACTAGCGCAAATCTAGCGTGATTCTAACGCATGTCCAGCGAACGTTGCGCGAATGTGCGCGTGATGCGCAAGTTCAGAACGAGATTCCAGCGCGCCCAGCGTGGTTTTTGTGTATGCAGCGTGTAGCCACATCGACATCAGCAAAACCTCATAGATCGAGCTGGCACTTCGGTCACCAAATCTATGTCATATCAGGAGAAGGAGCAGGAGAAGCTGTGAACGGATGTACTGGGTCCAACCGTGAATTAGTAGGCAACGAAAGTTTGGCCTGTATGACCACTACTTGTCGAACACCGTAATAAAGACCAGAAAGCCTTCAAGAACTTAATGCGTATGCCCCCCCCCGAGATGTTCGATCAAGTACGAACCAGAGCGCCCTCAAAAATCAGCAAGCAGAGTATAAAGGCTGACCAGTTCATTGAGACGTGGAATTTTTTTCATGTGTGATGCAATAACGTCAACTACAGTAATGTTGTCCTCCAAAACAGCGGTTTCCTTCACCATAACTACAAAGGGTTCTACTTCGTTGTCCTTTGAGCTGAAGGAATGCGTTAAAGATGATAGTCTAGGCTTCCTTGATCCTGATCCTCTTCCAAAGACAACCAGGATGTGCGCATACGTCTTCGAATTTTTAACATTTACGCAATGCACACGCTGAGTATGCGCCCTGTATACGCCCAGCGCGCTAGCAGTACGCTGTGCATTCGTTGCGAACTCGCTATAACTTTTCCGAAATATGGACAAAAGTTGGGCGCACAACGACGCATTTAACTAATTTTATTGTGCGTCTCTAGCGTCCTGCATGCGTTCACTCGGTGTGACCGGGGATTAAGATTGTAAACCGTTGAGCAGTCTTGCCGAAAGTGGTTGTTTTGTTTCGATAAACCGACTTATCTGTTTGTTTATTTATTGCCAGGTTTCTGGTGAATTTCGCTGTGGATGCTCGTGGTGCGTGCATGCTGGGAAGACGTCACTCGGGTCTGCGCTTTATAATTCCACCAAATGCCACCTCACACCCGACCCGTGTCCAGTGCAAACTGGTCAGCCGCGAGAAGCTGAGCTGTGCACCTCCACTCTCAGAGGCAGAGGCACTGGCCGCTAGACTACTGGACTTCGGACCTACTCGAGTCAAGTTCGACAGGTTCCTGCTACTATCTCCACTACACAGAAGGCTACTAGTGAAAATGCTTACTGGCATTTACGCTTCCACATTTCTGGTGGCAGTCGGGCAGCTTAGATGTTTGATATCTAAATGTTTTAGTATTTAAAACTTACCACACTCCGCCAGGCTCGTTAGTCGGCTCGAAAAGAGGGATATCTTTCCCTTTAAGTCCTCTTTTTTTCGACGCCTTTATCTTTTAGATTTTGGTCACTGCTGGTGTCACAATTCACATATATTTGCTAACCTACTGTGTGCTCAGGTCAATTCGGCCTCCTGTCTTCTGTGGGATGGAAATTGAGTAGTAGCTTACGGGCTACGGGGTGAAGGCCTACTGTGGCTGGTCACTCTGCAAACCGCGGGTCCAATTGTTCCTTGACGCGGGCAATGGATGGCCGCATAGTGTGCTGCGGTATCATTAGTCCCTAGCTGATGCAAATCAGCTGCTACTTTTGAGATTGTAAAAGCGTTTTTGGTCTTGAGTTCGTCCTATGTCAGCAGCGCTATCTCAAGTACTAGGCAGTTCGGACTTTACCTTTATCTTTACTTTTTACTGGCGGTTCTGTTGCTTGGGTGCAGACAACTTGTGTTGTAGGACCGTTGTGTCGAGCACCACGACTCAGTAGGCACATGGTCGTTTGTATATTTATGTTGCCACTGTTGTTTCTCTACAAATTTAGCACTGCCTATGCCACTATTACTACTGTTACTACTACTACTACTACTACTATGATGTATGCGCAGTGAAATTCTGCTGGAAGTGCCACACTTTGCTTCACTGCAAGATGTCAGTCGCGAGGTGATTGTGCTACGCAGTGACAACGGCGTGACATGGACTCCACAACCCACAGTGACAGAGGCCACAAGTCTGCTGGCAGAACACTTCAGCAGTAAGTCACTCTAGCAGCAGCAGCAGCAGCAGTAGGCCTAGTAGTGGTGTTGGTGGTTCAGTGCAAGACGGTTTTTTCGACGTACGACGATCACAGACGTTGTTCGGTTTGGTTCGAGAGCTTTCGCCACTGATGGACCACAAGCCTGGAATCAACTACCTGCTGACATTCGCAACACTGCCACATAATCGACTTTTAATTATAACTTTAAAACGTTTTTATTTAGTATCACCTACGGACTTTGAATTCTAGCATACAATTTTCTTATGTTTATTTTTATATTGTTTAGGCCTTCTGTTTTTAACTATTAAGCGCTACCGTTTAGGACTACGTAGGAGGCGCTATACAAATAAATGTACAAAACATCAGTTTTTACACTTGTTAACGGCGACATTTATTTTTGTTTAATGACAAAGAACCACTGCGATACTATCGCAGCGCCGTATAGCGTTAACTATCGCTTACTATCGCTCTCAACTCGCAGCGTAACGCAGCCGTAGTGGAAACAGCCTTTAAGCGTCTTCAACCAGTTTCGTATGCCCCTCGTTCAACCAAATTTCTGGGAAACAGCTCTAGCTGACGGGACGGAAAAGGGGCAGAAACCAGAAAAAAGGTGAAGGAAAAAGGAAAAACTGCTGATGTTATTTGACTCTATTAGTCTTTGTCATGTTTATTATACTTTGCAGCAGTAGTCTGATATTACGTTGTTCGTCATCGATTGTTTGATAGACCTGGAGTCAGCGGAGAGACTGTTCGGACTGCCAGTGGTGCGTATCGTCTGCAAGGATCTACCGCAGTACATGGCGCTAGTGTCCAGAGTCCGTGTGGAGTCCCGGATGCTTGGACCAGCTGGAGGAGTGCTTAGTTCATCGGTAGTGCCACAAGCTCAAGTTGTGTTTCCACCGGATGCGATCGTTAAACCAATCAACGTCGGACTCCAGGTAGTACGGATCACTTGTGCAGTTGTAGTACACTGCGTCCGGAAAAAAAAACTGACACCCTAGACAT
>Ga0209671_1002245_pt1 | contig 17470 bp, 8 predicted proteins | sample WorMetHERISLAND2_2_FD_187401 | JGI IMG/M metagenome (GOLD analysis project Ga0209671, IMG submission 187401) | Marine gutless worms symbiont microbial communities from Max Planck institute for Marine Microbiology, Germany - Olavius geniculatus... | ecosystem: Host-associated > Annelida >...
TGTAAAGGGAAGAGGAAGGAAAATGGAAAGGAAAAGGAAAAAGGGAAAGGGAAATGGTAAGGGAAAGGGGAAGGGGAAGGGAAAGGGAAGGAAAAGCGGAAGGTAAAGGAAGGGGAAGCGAAAGGGATAGGGGAAAGAAAAAGAAAGGAAAAGGAAAAAGAGGAAGAAGAAAGGGCAAGGAAAAGCGGAAGGAGAAGGAAAAGGGGATGGAGAAGGTTAAAGGAAAGTCGGCGTATTGGAATTTGGGCTTACCCAAAGCAGTAACGCCTTGCGCGTAACTTCGGCCTGTTAATTCGTTATTAGCACATCAAAATTTTTGCAAAATTATTACTTGGTCTTCTTGCAAAAAATATTGAAATGGAGGACTAATTATTGTTCAGGATTTATGAACGAGAGTTTGGCGTCTTGAATTGGATGGCGTAATATCATATATACGTTGTGCATAAAACAGTATCTCTTGCAACGTCTGTCGTAGGTGTTGATTGCAACTATTCGCGCCAGTATCGAGGGTCTTAGCATCTTCATCGTGACTCTGTGCACCTGCGTCATGTTCTACTCGGGCGCAATCTGCCGCATCGACCGTAGGCAAAAAACTTTGCTGACGTCAGCATATTTAGAACTATCTTTTTCCGTTTACTGCTGAGCCACGCATTTTAGACGTGGACGTGAAATCCTTAGTGCTCGATGTTTGCATCTACTTTACTCTGATCACCATGAGTGTTCTATCCCATTGTAGTTAAATTTAAACGGCAAGAATAGTCTATGTAAAAATTTGCTGATATCAGCATATCTAGAACACATTTCTGGTGTGATGGTGAAGTGACCGTATGTGGGACCCGACACCGATGACGCTGAGTGTAATGCTACTCGAGCGCAATCTACTACGCGGAGCTGGAAGTCAGCGAGTCCACCATCCACAGCATCCCAGATGCTTTCTGGTGGGCCGTCGTAACCATGACGACTGTCGGGTATGGAGACGAGGTGCCATCTGGTTAGAATTAGTAGGTTTTGTTGTTAGTAGGTTGTTAGTAGGTTTTGTGACCTATAGAACACTCGGCGTGATCGGAGTCGGACAGGTGGGTTAACTTTAGGAGACAGGCTGAGACGAGGTGCCCGCTGGTATGGTTGGCCGATTGATCGGGGCCGCCTGTGCCCTGTCCGGTATTCTGACGGTAGCAATACCGGTGCCGATCATCGCCGGTCATTTCAACGTGCTCTACACGAGGATGCGCGCCCAGGCTCGAGCTCGGCGCTACCAATGCAAGGAGTCATCCGCTGCCGCCGGCGAACGGTAGATTAGCCGCAAAACAGCAGTGGCGTCTTACCAACAGGGAGTCTGGCGAGGAGGGGGGCTAAATTTCGGATGTAAAAAATGTCGGAAAATTTTCGTCAAACAATGCAAAATTTGAGGTTGAAACCCTCCCCTTTGTAAAAAAAATAGGGGCAAAATTAAAATTGTGAGCACCCATAATCTCCACAAAGAAGTTGCAAGACGATAAACCCACATTGTCAACGCCCAAAATGTAGCCCACAGACTGTATTTTTAGATGATGTATGTTTCATGCGGATGTTCGTAAGAGTTTTGTGGCTAGTGGTCTTAAACGACAGTGGGGTCATCGACAATGCGTTTTTGTCATTTCGGGTGCATATATCTGCTGAACCTTTACACTTCATGCCAACATTACTATGCGACATAAAGTAGTTTATCGTTTTTTTCCAACGACACTAAAACGCTCGACTTTGAATGTCTTTGGGATGCCATTTTAATGCTGAAATATGTTTTCTGCGTCGATTTGACTGGATAATAATTCGTTTCCGTGTGGCTTTCGGACGCAACTTGGAAGCCGAAAAAATGGTCAGCGACAAACATGTAGCTCAGTGGCTTTAGTTTTTTTTGCGATATAAAACTTATGAACATAATATTCGCCGGCTTCATCGTGTAAACGGCGACAAACGCGTGTGCGCCTACAGAGTACAGACTATATACATCGACTATAATTAGTCTGGTAGTGGGAGTAATCGAATAAATATATAACTTATACGAGTAAGTAAACAATTAAGTAGGCCTATGTTAAGTAAGCGTGGTTGTCTGCATGGGGCGGTCATGTGAGCCTGCGCTTACTTAGCTCTTGTATTCAGGGCATCTGTTAACACGCCTGGAATAAACTTAAAAACCTAAAAAAAAGTTCGGTTTTATATAACTAACTATATATCTAACTAATCATAATTTAATGATACATGTAAATATACAAGCTAGCTGTTTATGACTATCGTCTTCTTCAGCTTTGATGTGTGAAACAGCCGGACGTACTGTCAAAGCGTGTGCAACCTGCTGTTTTTATGAAAAACAGCATAACACGTTGTGTTGCATTCTGTGGCTATTCGCAAGCCAGTACTTAACCTTGCGCAAAACTTGACAGTTTAGTTTGGTATATACTATATTGTTTACGGTATAGCTGTGGAAAATTATCGATTAATCGATTAATCACTAAAAATAGTCATTTTGTTTCTAATGTATTTTTCGTCAATAAAAATTCTATTAATTTTTTTTATTTTTAACCGCGTAAAATAACTGCTGGTGCACGTTTGCAATTTACTTGTACTTTGCATAAGCAATGTTATCAAGGTTTATAAATCTATTTGTATAGTGTTAATTAGCACATTAACGAAATTACAGTAATGTCATTTTAGGTAGATAATCCGGTTATTAATTACTGCCATATTGGTCTTGGGCCGGGTCGGGTCGGATCACGGGTCACTAGTCAGCTCCAAAACGTGGGTCGGGTCGGGTGAGATTTTATGTGGGTCGGGTCAGTCGGGTCCCAAAAAATTGACCCACGTCTAACCCTGTTGGCTTCTATGGTTGGCAGTGCTGATCTTGACAACATGACACTGAATTATATCCATATTTTCGGCACATATATTTATTATTATTGTAATGCTTGCTAATGTTTTTGTAGGCCTATGCGAGTAAATCAGTTTAGTTCGAATTGTACCTTGGTCGTACCCCCAACTACACCATAAAACTAAACGAAAATTCATAGGCGGATTTTGAGGGCATGGTACTCCCTTCCAAAATGCCAAAATTAAGCCGCCTTTTTCTTTGCCTTGCACATGCAGCGCATTATAAATTTGTGCAGTAAAACTTATAAAATTTATACCCACTATAGTACAGGGTGCGCTAAAAAAGTAAGCTATTGAGGCGTACATCTGCTGGATGGCCGTCGTCTTTTCGTTTCCAATTAAACTAACGTCAGCATGTTCTCAGGCATAGTTCTCGCTTTGAACCACCAGCCCAGCAGGAATCGTATTCGTCGGTCCGTCTTCATTAGTGGTTGGTGCTTTCATCACCAGCGAATCCATCAGTAGATAGCTGTCGTCGTATCGCCATCGGTTGTCGGCTTCGGATCCCTTTCTCGGTCGTCGTAACCGACATCACTCCTCCGGGTCGGCGAACACACGTCAGCATCTTCATCGTTGTTCGGACAAACGTCATCGTTTTAGATTGGCAAACCAGTGTTGTCGTAGCTGGACGGACCTAGCTCTGGAGTCTGGCACCTCGAGTGGCAAATCAGCGTCGGCGTTGTCGTTGCATAAACGAATGTTGCTTGACGGACTTCGTCGTCTTGAATCACCGAACGCCGTCAGTGTCGTTGTTGCGTGGCAGACGTTATCAATCGTTGTTGTTGGTGGACGAGCATTGGTGCTTCGGTGAACGAAGTGACGGTCCAGTCAGTGTCAGCACTCGGAGTCACATCCATGTGTGTCTCTTCCTCGTCGTAGGTCCGAAGCGACGATGTTGTGCAGAAACGAATACCTCACCAGAATCAACGAGCCAGCCCAGGATTTAAGTTGCAACTGCCAATCTCAAAGCGAGTACTCGTTAGTTACTTATTCACTTGAGGCGTTAAATACGGTTTGGGTTATTTTCGGTTATTAGTTTGATTTTATTTCCCGCCACCGATTGTTTGTAAACAAGTGCTGAAATTGAGAAAATAGGTTTGCAAACTTCAGATATTGGTGTTTTAGCCGTTAATTGGCATCTGGTTATGTCGAGTGGAGAAATGCCGTCTTCGGAGAATTGGATTTCAGAGCCACTATTAATCATTGACAGTTTATTCGGTAAATGCAATGCACCGTGCTATTGCGGCTGAAAATTCAGCCACACAAACTTTTAAAATTTACTAAAGTGGCTGAAAATGCAGCCATTCGTCTATTTCTACTATTTCATATGCTGAAGATTTAGCCGCACAAACTCTCATTGTTTGCTAAAGTGGCTGAAGATGCAGCTATTTTAGATTTGGTCAGTGCTAGGGGTAGATCGGCGTTCTCGCACTAGTGAGCAGAAAATTACTAGTGGTAGATCGCCACTTTATCTAATTACATTTATCACATTATTAATGTAAGAATGCAGCCATATTTCTTTACTGCATTACCAGGACTGTGGTTGGGACTGAAATATCAGTTACTTTGTTATCAATTACCAAATCTATTCAAAAACAATATATTTAAGTCTGTTTTACAAAGAAACAGATATGGCTTGAGATGGACTCTGATATAATACTGAATAAGCCTGATTTAAATACGTAACAGTGTTGTGGCATGGTCCTATGACTACCAGGAACATAAGTTCTACCATGTACTTAATAATGTGCCTACCCAATCTACCTCTAGCAATTTTCCAGTGCTAACAGCAAGATCGTTGATCTACCGCTAGAATTATTGTTTAGATTTAAGCTTTTGAATCTTGTGACACTGGCTTAAAATTGAGCCACACAAACTAATAAATTTACATGGCTGAAAGCTTAATTTGCCTAACATATCTGTTTGTAGTGAAATGCCCATGAATTTTTCCAGCTAGCAAGTCACTATCAGCATTACACTTCATTCATATTAGTTCGGGTTGGCAGGTTTTTGTCGAAGGTGGTTTGAACAACGATGTAAACCGGTCCAGCGGAAACTGGCAGACAGGTTTGCCAGTTTCTATCATTTTTACTTGTTTGACCATTGGCTCTTATATGCTTATATGGTTTAAACAACTTTCAGCAGAAAACTGCTAACCACGGAACAAAGCGAACAAAACACAGTCAGTGTAAATACGAATAATACTAAGTTATTCACCAGTGTCCAGTTCATAAATCTCACCACTGTAAACAATTCAATCTCGTCTAAACCGATACTACTCACAGTCCAATGTCAGAAACTGCTTCAAATTCTATTTAGTACAAAGAATACATTTCTTTGTTGAATTTATTTTTAAAAATATATTTCAGTGTCAGTCATTGTGCACATAACTCCAATTGTGCTGTAAATGCTGAATGTTGCTTATGATATACACATGAGCATGTCTGAATACTTGGCAGCTTATAAGATAGATTTTTTGGTTTTCAGTCACTTTCGCAAATTTTGGCACCTTAGTGTGGCCGAATTTTCAGCCACAATAGATTTGTCCAAATGCAATATGCTTCCATGATCGTATCACGATAATCTTATGTGATCGATATGATACAGGTTAGTAAAGTAAACCATAGGTGTCTAAAAGCAGTTACGCTGTCGGGTGGAGATATATTGCAACAGGCTGTTGCAATATCCCTCCTTACCTTACCTCCGGGGTGGACAGGCTCTTACACCTGCCCAGCGCTGAGGCCGTATCAGCTCGGCCCAATGCGCGTCCCCGAATGTAACGAGAAGGTTACAGGTAGCGGCCATAAAGCCGTAATCGGCTGTGAAGCCAAAACCAGCACAAGAGCACTGGTATCGTGTAGCAATCTGCCTACACGAATTTGGTCAGCTCTTAGTTGCTCCTCACCTCCAGATTTTAGAAATCTTTCGGGTCATCGGTGCTGAGCCCCACCACCACGTCAAGGTGGCTGACCACGGTGGGGCAATATCCCTCCACACGAATATATTCTTTTCCCCAAGTTTAACCATAGCCCTAACCCTAATCGTAATCTCTAACTCTAACACAGTGTTTTTCAACCTTTTTGTTGCCGCGGAACCCTGAACAAGCGTAGAGGTCACTCACGGAACCCCATGCATTGATCCAAGCGTCCAACGACGTGCGCAAGGTAGAAGCTACAGGGTGTCTACGGACTCATTTTCCTAGCAGAGCAAAGCCCTTGTGAGGATGACAAAGCAAGCAAAGATGACCAATATTAAATTTGATTAAATTAACAGGTAGCAGTACGTTATTGTAGTTAACGTAACACCACTGGCGAAGTGGTTGTCCACGGTCGCTTAGCCACAGCCATACCAACTGAAAAAATTTATCATGTGGACATCCTCGTTAAAGATAGTGTCTTTTTAATTTTCCTTAGCATAGTGTTTAAAGAATTGAATTTATTACGTGAATGGTCAAATGATTTCATAACCATAGGCCTAACCCTAATCAATGTTTTTTCATCTTCTTTATCTTTATTTGCGATAATACACTTATCCTCGGAGTTGAGTAGCCTAATGTCATGCATAGAAAGCCTACGCTTCTAAAAATGCAAATACACCAAGACTACTAACAGCAAAAATGATTTAACAGAGTTGGTCTGTGCAAAAATGAATGCGTAGAAACGCAATTTTGAACAAAATATTTCATGATGAGTATTTCTGCGACATTGTTTGGTGAGATTTCGCACGCTAGCTTATTTTTTTACTGGCCAGCTGCGGAACCCCGGTTGAAAAACACTGCTCTAACGTATAACTAACAAATGTTTACACACGTCGTGAAACATCACATTTTCGCGGACACAGCAAAAAGATTGGTATTGGTGCAGAATAAGTTCGCATAGAAACGGCTGGTTTTTGTTACAAATTTTGAGTATCAGTAGACTTACCGATGCTCAAATGTTGCTGGAAATGTGACGCCGATATTCATACATTAACCACCTGTTAGAGATTGTCATAGCAGCAGACTCAGTTGAGTCTTTCAAGAAACATCTGGTAAAACACATAAACTCGAAGAGATGAGCAATAAAAGCTTCTGCTTATTGATCTCATAATTTGAAACTGAAACTGAACTCTAACTTTGACCTTAGTTTTCCATTGCAAACTACCGGGTTGGGATGTTTTGCAACAGTGCTGGATTAGGCTTAGAAGTAGGATTAAGATCTGGGATATGGCCCTGGCAACTGTGAGGAGTAATGTTCATGGGATGGGGAATTTCTGTTTTATGGGGTTGTGTGATGTCATTGATAGTGCCTGATTAATGTGCATTGTGCATAGTGTTATTGACCGTGCACATACATGGTCTGATGTCACACAGAAAATGATATTGATTACATGGTCTATCCATTGAAGCCATGGATAATTTCTCCTGTGCCTGCACACGGTCTGAACTTCTGAAGTAGTCTGTATGACATCTTGGGTGGTATTACGTCATCTAAGATCGGACACCTTGTGTGGTTCATTGGGGGCATGTTTTTCGTAGTAAAAAGGTTGACATACTTCAAAACAGAATATCAGCTTACCAGAGTATTTAGTAGTCTAAATTGCTTTAAGCAAAATAGCATTAAATATTGTTAGAGTTGTAATTTACTAATAGGCCTAATAGCAGGGTTCAGACACCCGGGTACATACCCAAAAAAACCCGGTGGGTTTTTTTGGGTAAACCTACCGAAAAAACCCACCTCATTTAACCCACAGCATTTAACACACAATTTTAAAAAATTCATAAAGACCCAAAACAGTAATGACGGCCGGCGCCTTAGATTCGGTGTTTACACCGACCTTGTGCATCTTACTATATAATATGTATAATATAATATATTATATTATTCATAAACCTCCAAAACTTGTTGGTCCGGCATATTTTCAAACCCCTCAAAACGCAATAAACCGTCCCCCAAATCCACTAAGTTGGGATTTTTAAAAAGCCCGGGTCTTTTTGAAAAAACCCGGGTTTTTTAAAACCCTGCCTAATAGTAATAATAATATAATAATACAAGATTTTGATGGCATCATAGAGTTCGAAGGTGCAGAGGCACCGAACTGTTAACTAATTACAAAAACAAAAAAGAGGCCATGCAACTTTCCTCCTACACGCCATTGGTTTTCACAAGCGTGTGTGATTGGTGCACGTAAATAACACTTTGTGACTGCATACGGACTGTGCAGTGTGCATGGCAGCATGCACATGGTAAATATAATCATTCAGCTGATGTAGCAGAAAAAAGGTTTATTATTGTTGCACATCTGTTAGTGCAATATGCAACAGTTTGTCTACATCGGCAGTAGGTGGGAACCGTGGGATAACAGTAGTGCCATGAATACTGGATGAAGATGATGTGTAGATGTAGGGTTAGGGTCAGTGTTAGGCTGGTTCATGCTATCATATGACTAAGTGCAAATAAGCAGTTATCATTCTATAAGTCTCAGAGGTTAATGAATCTGTTGCATGCCATTGTTGCTGTTTTTACGCGCGAAAGCAGCTACTGCTTTCAGCGCATCTTAGCCATCGCAATTCTGTCTGTCCATCATACGGGTGGATCAGTCAAAAACGGTGCAAGCTACGATCACCAAGTCTTCACTGTTGGCTGCCTGGAAGACTGTAGTTTCAGGAACCGTAAAGCTTTTCCATAAATTCGAAGGGGGTCACTCTAAACAAGGGCGCTAAATGAGAGGGGGTGGGCAAAATTTGCGAATTTTAGCCAATAAGTCGCTGTATCTCAGTAACGGTGAGATATAGGGCGTAAGTTACTATTAATCACTAACAGGAAGTCGTACACTGGCTCTCGATTGGCGCTGAATTCAATGACCTTGAACGCCGTAATAGGAAAATAGGGCGTTTTATGGATTTTATGGATTTTTGGCAATTTCGGGTTGCAGCACAAGTCTATATCATTCACAAGGTGGTGCCACGGAACTGTCGTTATGCGATCCAGATAGAAAATTTGGTATTTGTATATTAACTTAGCGTGAACACCCCAATTTTCAGCTAAACTACTGAACCGGAACTGCTGTAGGCTTTTGTGCATCTCGTGAGTATAAGTTTAAATTTCTTGTTGACAATAATTTGTTGGTTTATGTCAGAAAGGAACTCATCTCTGGACAGCAGTGAAGTTAGCAGTTATTTCTTGAACAAATTGTCTGATGCCAAGCATAGATTGCAGGTAGTGTAATATGGTTTTACTACCATTAGTGATATATTTTTCTGATGTGGAGCTTGATTGCTATGGAAGGAAACATGTTTTAAGCCCAATCTAGTAGGTTTTACTGGGTTGTGTTTTAGTTTTTTTTAGAAAAGTGGCGGCAGTGATCTTTACTCACTCCCGCTCTGCAACCATGACACTGGTAATTAGATTGATCTTGGCTGAATTGATATTGGCTGATAGGATTCTTATGTATCGATAAAGCGTTATCCCGCAGTAGACAGCTCAGTTCAGCAACAGTATTTTGTGCATGCAAGTCTTATAATAGAAAGTTATGACGGTAGAAATAGGTAGTACAAGTGCTGGTGTAATGTAAGGTGAATAGGATTTTTGTGCTTGTTGAAACCTAGGTTCCATTGGTGAATGGCGTACCACTACAGAACCTGTCTTCCGGTACATTGGTGCGCTATCGCTGCATGGTTCAAGATCTCTTTGATCCTGAATTCTTCCTGAGCATGTACGAGATTCATAACATTGGTGACACAACCAAGAGACGACTTTGCTGTTCACTCTACCGCGACGTCATCGACTGCGGGGTTAGATGCCTGGGGACCAATTCAGAGACATTGTCGTAAGATTCGTATTAAGATAGGTCTTAAGACAAAGGATATTTTAAGTTCATTGTACTCAAGTGAATTCACTAATTTTTTTGTTAAAAATTGATTATAAGATTTGTCGCAGAACTGCGAGATTTCATCTTCAGACATGTCTTAAGATTTGTTGCAGTGGAACACTTACATTGTGTTAAGACAACTGTAAGTGTGAAAAGTGTCTTAAGGTTATCTTAAGATTGGGCCTTTCATTTCCTTGAGTGATATCCATTGGTTTCCATTGGTTTCTCCTCTTAAAGTTTGCGAAAGCTTCTAAGAGGTTCTGACGACCTTGAGGTCTGTCGGGGTTGCGCACTGGGCCCATGAAGTGGCCTCAGCACTATGTGGCCGCTTTTGTGGTCACCCTCCTCGCAGGTAAAGGTAAAGGTAAAGGTAAAGGGCCTTTCATTTTTACGGGTGAACTGGAAGTGGTGGACGGAAAATGTTCCAATATTCAATTACAAGATTTCTCACTTCTGTTTTGGTCTTCCAACTTCTGACTAGTTTTCTATCCTCGCACTAGTGTATGGCATTACCAGTACTGTACCCACCTAGAGACTAAGCTGGTAGATTTGCCATTTTTGATATCCTAGACTGTTAGGTGGCTAAGTACTTGATGTGTACAGTATCTAGCAGTGCTGATTGTGATAACGTGTATACCACAAAAACAATTTGGGCTTCTGTTAAAAAAACTGTTGTTTAACTCAAAAACCCCTAAATTTAGCAGGTTTTGTTTATGAGAAAAATTACAACTTTATTTATTAGCCGCATTTTTGATGAAGACATGGATATGATATTAAAGGCATCAACAATTCAGTACTTCTGCATTTTATTACATCATAGTGCTATAGAAATTGTATTATTACTGGGTTGTAATTGCAGCCGCACGAGTGCATCGATTTTGAGTCAGCAAATAATGTGACATCAGATCGGCAGACTATTTACTGCATTCCTGTTCCTGGAGAGAGTGACTGGGTCAAAACAATATCCTTTTATTTCATTTTGTGTGAATGAAGAGTTGTTTGGTGTCATGTGCATTTTGTAATGATGGTGGCAATGACAAATGTTGATTGATTGCTGGTCACGAAAAAAATTGCAACAAGTACAGAGCTGCAGACATTAGCAATTAACTGCAGGATTAATCTTTACACAAATTTAAGGATTGATCATGCAGTTGAACACCAATTTGCTGTAGCTCAATTATTTTCAGTTTCAGTGACATTGTGATGAATTATTCTATTGTACATTTTACAAAAATTTTGCATAAGAAACAGTTGTACTTAACTGTGATGACACGCGTATGCTGGGTTATCACTGGCACTTAGTAAGACCACATATGACAGTCCACAGCCAGCTAGACAGAAACGATCGGTGCAAGATGACAGTGATATGATGGAACAACAACAACAGATGGAAACAACTACTAATGCTACTACTACAGCAGCTGCACCTACTACAGCTACTACTACCACAGAGGCAGAGGCTGGTGATGCCAAACGACCAAAAACTGATGTCAATTCTTCACGTGTGTATCATTTTACAACTAATGCAACAAGAACAGTTCAGCAATTACTACTAAGAGGACAAAGTAGGTTGTGAAATAAGTGTAGAATGAGCTAGACAGAAAAGACTGGTGCACGATGACAACGATGTGGAACAGCAAAAGCAGAAACTGACACACAAGGTGGTGATACTGAAAGACCAGCTGCTCAGTGAGACTGCATTAGTAGTTGTAGTTGTAGTTGTTGTTGTTGCGGTGAGTTTAATGTCTCAGTTGCCGGAGCTTCACTTTTCACTGCACTGTGGGACTGCTCTTGTAGTTGTAGTACTTGTAGTAGTAGTTTGTTAGTTGCAGTAGTTGTTGTTGTTGCGGTAGGTTTATCATCTCATCTTCCAGAGCTGCACTTTCCACTGCCCGGTGAGACTGGTGTCGCATGCCTTGTCAAGGTATTATTCGGTCACATTTTAAAAATAGTTCTGCCACCTGTGCATTAGTGTCAATTTTTACTTAACAAGAGGAGGGTCTGCTATTGCTAAGGCCTGTTGTAAAGAACCCTCACTTTAACCCTACATTCCACATGGTTTCTATGGTCAGGGAAAGTCAGGGAATTGAAAAGAACCAGGGTGCAAAAGTTAACAAAGATGCAAAAAAAATTTGAGCTGATGCACCGTGCACACAGATTATTTGTGCCTCCACTTTTAAATTTTATCCGCTGCCTTTGTTTCTAGTGCAATCGCAAGCGGTTGAAAACCAACATTGGGTTTTTGTGTCAACGAATTAGTCAGGAAAAACGATTCATTTTGTCCAGGAAAGTCAGGGAAAATGAATTCTCCTAAGTAGTAGGAACCATGATTTTTATGCCACTTTAATCACATTATCGTACACAGTGGAGATGGTTTGTTCCATTATTTGACTTTGTTTTGAGTGTTCAAATTATTTTACCTTCTGCCGGCTAGAGCAAGTAGAATTGAGCTAAAGCACACATCAGCTTGACAAAGCCACTTGCTGTATGAGATTTTGTGCTGTATTATTCGAGTCTTAAAAGTTTACGGAATTATTTGTTGGTTTATTATTTTTATCTGCGGTTTTGTAGTCTTTCAACCGATATTGATTGCATTTTACAACTTTTCCCATTTATTTTATTGCAGTTGTATGATACGTCAGTTGAAGTGAAATTGAACGATGTTATTGAAGTCGTTGGAGTGTTATCGGTTGATCCTTCGCTGGCCGTCTTTCCACAGTCCACTGCACAGTATGTAGTAGTTGCAATATTAGTTGTAGCAGTACCCAAAACATGGTTTTTGATGAAAGTCTGAATCAGACTGAATCAAAATCCTGTTCATCCCAAGCCTTTTGGGAGTTCAATTTGTTTGGTTGACACCCCCAGCCAAAAACCGATGAGATTTTCAAGCTCCAACTGCACTAAAATGCATTTGTGGCTTGCGCCCCTCGTAGGGAGTTTAGAGCGCTCCACAGACCCTGTAGCTGGTTTAGTGGAGGTCCAGGTCAAACCTCTTTTTTCCTTCAATGAGGTTTTGCTATGTGCTGCATTTTATTTGTATAGTCCAAAGTCTTTCATTGAGACTAGTCTAAGACCAAGGTTTGGTTTAGGATCAAAGTCAAGACTGAATTTGTGGTTATTGGCAAACATTGTGGTTGTAAGACTTTTAGCCTTGTCGCGCCCTTGTGCTAAAGCTTTGGCAAAACTTGACCTTACCCACTGTTGCGATATTAAGTATTGTTGATGCATTGTTTTAAGCTTGGTTTGTGGCGTGTTTTAGTGGCAGTTTGTTGTGTGTTGAATCAGTGAAGTTGCTCTATGCTGAGCCTGGTTAGTGGGTACTGCCATTTGACTTGCACGTTTGCAGGGCGTCTGATACCGAGGTAGCATTTGGTCTGTGTGCTGATGAAGCTATGGAAGTGGAACACATTGCTAAGAATCCTCCACCCTCACTGGTTCCGCGGATCCATGCTGTGTGGATCAACAAACTGGATCACATTAACCCGCACTTGCCTTGCGGACTTTCTCGCAACTGTCCAGCACCCGGTGAATGGCATTGGCTGTTTGTTTACTACATTGTTGTGCATTGTCTACTACTCATTCTATCTGACTAGTTTTATTTTTTAACAGATCTGTTTATTTATTATATTTGACACTGATTTGCTTTATATTTCTTTGTTTCCTACATTGTTTTACATTATAATAGTTTCATCTTATGTCCTCACCGTTCATATGGAGAAGAGACAGCTGAACATTTACTTCTCTTCTGTCCAAAGTGGGCAGTGGAATGCCAGTGGTTCTTTGGTCATTCTATTGACGTCACAAATGTGTTTCAGGACAGCGACAACCTGGTAGAATTCCTCATCTCTTCGAGGCATCTGTCCTTCCCCCCTTTTCTATGTGGGCACTACTCTTATGGGCTTGTCACAGTAATTAATAACAACAGGAACAAGCTAGTGTACCTGCTGTATGACTTAGACTGCATTGCTGAAATTGTTTCTTGTCACTGTACGTTAGCATGATCGTACGTGACCAACCAGCAAAGTTAACTCAGCCTTTTATCCCCCTGGGGTACGTAAATCAAGTACCGGTTTGCTTGGCTGGAGTTAAGGTGGGGCATGTTCACCACTGCCAGGTGGCAGGTAGCACTGCATGATCCCATATGGCAGGTGATACTTTGTAGCTCTGAGGTGGGTTCCCATAATGAGTTGTATACTCCCTTGAGTGATCTTATTGACCCTAAGCTGTTTTTTGTTCTCTTAGATGCATCAGTCTTATCGGACGTGTCTGGCTTACGTGAGGAACTGCTGACTATTCTGGAGCATGCATTGTTTGGTGATCGTTTGGCTGCTGAGTTTTTACTGTGTCATCTTGCATCTTCCGTGTAAGATTGATTTTGCTAATTTATTTTTTATCATCTTATTTTCATCAGTCATCACACAAGAAGAAACGAATGCATACTAAATTAAATCTCCAAGAGCAAATATGCCGGAGACAATAGTTCTCAGTCATTATTTCGTAAGAAAGTATTGCGATATGAAAAATAGTGAAGAATTATTGTTAGTTTTTGTGTAGCTAGTAACATGTAAAGTCCTGCTCAAGCCATAACGCCCATGGGCAGCACTGATCTCCGTTTTTTATACTTCAGCCAGACACTAGCTTACACTGCGGGACTACAGATATGGGGCTAGTGCATTACACGTGTGCCAGTTTACGTCCCAGCTTTCGTTGGTGTTCAGTGTGCTTACCCACAAACGGATGGCCAGGCTGAGTTTACCTGTTGGCTAGTTACACACTGAGATTGTTTATCAGTCAGTCGACAGTCGATCACCCATCTCCCTGCTAACTGGGCTTCATGTTGATTAACTTTGTTGATCAAAGACAATGGGCGACTTCACTTTTTGACTTAGACTTTCACTGAGCCTTTTCGCTGAGCCAAAACTAAAGCTGAACGTTAAAGTCTGTACTTAGACCAAAGTTCAACTAAACGATTAAAAATGGTGGAAAACCGGTAAACCTAACAGGAAATAAATCAACCAGTTACGCTTGGACTTGCTTATTTAATTGTGCCACGCACGCAAATGATGTAATTACGTAACATTTTACGTCATTGTGTAACCATTATGGCGTTTATTTTTGTACCAAACTGCTTAAATTTACTAAACTATTCGTATGTATAGAACTGTAAATAGTCGCCACTCACCGTGTTTTCGCTCAGCGAAATCACTTCACTTTTTGACTTAAGTAGGTACTTAGACCGAAGTTTAGACTTAGCGAAAGTCTAAGTCAAAAAGTGAAGTTGCCCAATGTGTTTACCACTACACAACACAAATGGACATCTATTGGCCTTTCTGTCTGGGGTTAAGATGGGGCACATTCACCTGTGGTGGATGGCAGGTATGGTATGATCCCATATGGCAGGTGATGCTCTGTAACTCTTGAGATGGTTTCCCGTGCAACAATTTTGACCTTTGTTTACGGTCATGGTTAATGTTGCTGTGTTTCATAGATATGCTCGACAGAATGTTGTCGCGTTGGGAAAGTTTGCTCTGAATCTCATCGGCTTCCCTCGCGAACAAACTGGCTCAGAGATAGTTTATCATTTTAGTCGTCTGCTGTCGTCACTTGTTACAAAGGTATGTACTTATATACTTTGTTGTAGTAATAGTAATAGCTGCGACAATGTTTATGGTGCTCACATCGTAGCAGTGAACTGCCACTGCAAGAGTTCGCCTGGTTCATTTGGTCAGAGCAGCACGAGTGCCAGGCAGCTGTCGACCTTTGGACCTGACCGATCGATCTGAATCTCAGATCCACCTGTAGGCAGCTACAAGTGCTACGCTAACCATCCCCATTTATTACTACTCAGCCCGAAAGCTGAAAGTAATAGTAGCTGTTGTTGCAGTAGTAGCCATAGTAATAGTAGCGGTAGTTAAATTGTTCTCATATGAAACATGTTTTGTCTCTGAGGCAGGTGAGCATAAGTCAGCTTAAGCCAAAAAAAGATTACAGTGCAAATCATCTGCATGCTGGCCTACTAGTTGTTGTTGTTGTTGTAGTCGCACGTTCTTCCTCTGTCACTTTCTGAGATGAACAGTCGTCGATTTACTCCAAAGAAAGATTACTCTACAAATCGTCTCCAGTCTGGTTTGCTACAACTGTCTGCACAGACCCATCTGATAGTGGATGAGACCGCCATGCAGCCTGGACGGCTGGAGGCTAATGGTAACTACTGCTTGTACTACAACTATCACCGCGACTGTGAAGAAACACTACACTTTATTATTTGTTTATCTGCACCAAATAGTAACCGATTTTCCAAATTCTTTTACTGGCACACTCTGTCAGCAATTTGCAACAATGTGGTTATTAAGTACACTGTATTGATGATTTGATATATCGAAAATATTGATATACTGTTTTTTATATTGATATATCGTATCGTATCGTCAAAAAAAAATATTGAAATGCATTGCAAAAATAACAAGAATAAATGGAGAAAACAATAAACTAACTGAAGCAAACTAACTATAGTGTCATAATTTAACGACACTTACGACAGTCAATAGTTAATTTTTAAGTTTACTGGCACATTTTGGTATCTACGTAAAGCAAACTGCCTTGCTGTACGTTCACGTCTTGTTTTTGTGCTTGTATAAGATTTACATACTTATCATTTTTAAAATATTGATATCGACATCGCGATACTTTCAAAATATCGTATCGATATCGTATCGAAATTGAAATGCTGATAGTGAATTGTCATTATTATTAAGTATCTGATCACACGAAAGAGCAGAATGAATGATCTGTATAATGCTGCACTGTCTTAGGCCATGTTCACATAGACACGAGTATGAGTACCCATTTACGGGTTCTAGTAAACACGAGTTTGCATGTATTCCAAGGCAGCCTTTCACATTGAGTACGGGTTACCTGTAAAGCAAACGATATGCAGATAACATTAACGTAATCTATACAACCTATGACACTTATGTGACGCTATTACTTACATCATTGTTGAATTGTTTACTGCTAGAGGTGCACAGTTGGTAAAATTATTAATGATGCAATGAAAAATCGTTGTTTTGTTCGCATAGCATTCACTCATAAACCCAAATCCTGGACTCATAATTGCAGTTGTACTCGTGTTTATGTGAACACGGCCTTAAGTTGATGACACATTGACCATTTTCTGGCACGTGTTTCTGGTACCAGAAACAGGTGCCAGAAACTGGCCAGTGTGTCATCACCATTACACCTGTTTCTTTCGATGGCTAGCGTGTTGAACAATGTGTTTGTTTTTGATGCTAGGTGTATCTAACATGGCTGCCCTCAGTTCAGTGATCTCGTGGCAAAAACTGGACTATGATTTTGAGTTTCATCAACAACCATTCCACACTGACATTGGCATTCTTGTTCTTTCAGAGGGAAAATCTTTGCTGAAGGTAAATAGTTGATTACTGTGTCCGAGTTTATGCTATGGTACAAATTTTCCTGTTTCAAATTAACTGTGTTGACTAATGTAGAATAAAGTTGGCCTGTTTAGTCATGAATTATAATGTATTTTTCTTGGGGAATAAAATTGGCTAATCTTATCATCATTTAGCCTACAGCAGATTTTTCTTTGCTGATTTTGTTAATCGTATATTATAATTCCATTAATATGGTTTGTATGCATGCAGTGTGACTGTCAAGTGCCTTTGCTACTGAACTCAGTTGACAACGTCGCTGAGAC
>Ga0209671_1002246_pt1 | contig 17466 bp, 15 predicted proteins | sample WorMetHERISLAND2_2_FD_187401 | JGI IMG/M metagenome (GOLD analysis project Ga0209671, IMG submission 187401) | Marine gutless worms symbiont microbial communities from Max Planck institute for Marine Microbiology, Germany - Olavius geniculatus... | ecosystem: Host-associated > Annelida >...
CATTGACAGTTAGGCGAAGTGATGGTGAGTGATATCACCTTTTTATGATTTTTGCTGTTTTCGATGTGTCACTCATTGCATGTCGCCGTTAGCAAGTGTATTAACTGATGTTTTGTACATTTATTATACATATACATATACATATTATACATCATGCATATTATACAGCATATCAACAACACAGTAGGCTACAGTGTCAAACCATATCGATCAAGAAAGTAAGTAAGTAAGTAAGTAAGTAAATTTAATTTATAAAGCGCACAATGTCATCGAGAAACTCACTGAATCTGAGGCGCTGAGGTAAGGAGTGAGGCGGGCCACTAAACATAGCTAGACGTTGAAAAATAGATTGTTTTGAGTTTAAGTATACATATACCTAATATATGAATATACAAGTATAATTGTACCTGACACCAGCTTATGCTAGAGATGTCAATGCGTTAAAAAATTAACGAACGCGCGTTGAGCAAAAGTTAACGCAAACAGGTAAATTTACTAAATTATATAAAGCAGAAGTTCCAATATTTGTATTAAACCGCGGTTATTCAATAATATTCAAGTAAGTATAAATTGTTTTGTTGACATTTTATCACTACTGTCACGATCCTGCGACACAGCCACGAGTTTGTCGGTCGTCATTCCAGTCAACCTCTCGATGCAGTTTACCTACAATATCAGCAGCATTAATGATGCGTTATTAACGCGTTAACGCATGCGTTGACAAAATTAACGCTTCGACTGCTCTAACTTATACAAGAGCTAGCACATCGAAAACAGATAATGCTTACTCAGTGTTCGATTTGCCGAGGGAAATTTTGGAGGATTTAACCAACCCCACCTGCTCAATTGCATGAAAACGTAATGCCTGCGGCGCCTCAGCCATTTGGGCTCGGTTGTCGGCGTGCCTCCGGCCAACTGCTTTTTTTGACAAATCCAACACTGATCACACTACTAGTCTGCTGCTGGAACGTACTTTTGTGATTTGCCAGTAGACGGCTGCAATGAGCCAGGGTATGCAGTCTTAGTCCCAAGAAGACACTGACAGAGTTCTAGAACGACTAATACAACAGATAGCTCAGCCTCCTACCCTCAGCGAGATAGACCACGACTACCACCACTGCTACTATTGCTGCTAGGCTGTTGTTACTACGCACTTGTGTGACATGCCAGTAGACGGCTGCAATGAGCCAGGGCAGTCCAAGACCGAGGAACACGTTGACCGAGTTGGATCCCGTGACATTGCCGATAGAGTTATCGGCCGTGTCGTCCATCGTGGCGGCCTGTTTGCTGGCGAACAGGTCCGGCAGGCTGGTACCCAGCGCTACAAACGTGATGGCGGTGACGCTGTCCTTGAGACCGACCAGACAGCCGAATATACCGGCCAGGTCGCCGACGACGGCCGTCAGCACGCCTATCAGGGCCAGGGACACGAAGAACGCCAGCCAGCCGTTCAGTATTGACGGCGGAGGCACGAACGCAAATAACAGCTACAACAAACACACAAACACGGGTCAGGTCAGGTTAACTCAGCGTCCTACCCGCAGCGGGACGCAAGATAAGCAGTAGCCTACGGAATATAGAAGTAGTGGCCGAGCCCATTAAGGTGGTGGTATGTCTGTTGGCTGCACCAGTGGCTTCGTGACAGCCCCACTCTAAACTTTGGGCTGTTGAAAAATTGTGGAAAATTTTCTTGTTGTCAAAAATTGTTGTCCAAAGATGCAAAATATGACGGCAATACCCACCTTACCTTACCTTACCTTACCTCCGAGGTGGACAGGCTCTTACACCTGCCCAGCGCTGAGGCCGTATCAGTTCTGCCAAATGCGCGTCACCGAATGTAACCACTTGGTTCGGTTTACATCTGTGTTTTTAACAAGTTTTATTGTGTTGTCTTATTCGTATGTTTTTTTTCTTTTTGGGGGGTCCATGTAAGAGGTTCTTGCAGCCCTTTGTGCCCTTGCTCAAGCCTTTTCATTACTCATTTTGTCAACGTTTTTTTTGGTATCTGCTTGTCTAAATAAATGATTTGATTTGATTTGAAGGTTACAGGTAGCGGCTATAAAGCCGTAGACGGCTGTGAAGCCGTAAATAGACGGCTGTAAAGCCGCAGTCGGCTGTGAAGCCGAAACCAGCACAAAAGCACTGGTAACGTGAAGCAAATCTGCCTTCACGAGTTTGGTCAGCTCTTAGTTAGCTCCTCACCTCCAGATTTTAGAAATCTTTCGGGTCATTGGTGCAAAGCCCCACCACCATTGCAAGATGGCTGACCACGGTGGGGGTAATACCCACATTTTAGGGGAAATTTAAAAGCAGTGTTAAATTTTCAGTACCTACAGTCTCCTCTGTCAAAAATTTGCAAACTGTCTGTCTGAATTTTGTCAGCAATTTGCAGTGTTTGCCAAAAAAATTACAACAGCTTCTTGCCCGCCTATTTTTCTAACCAGTCGACGTCGTTACGCTGCAACGCGGATCCAGCTGTTCGCTGGCGCGGCAATGGATGGCCGCATAAGGCGCTACAGTAACATTGGCTGCTCATCACAAATGCGTTTTTAAAAATTAAGTACGTAATAAATCACACATATACTTCAAGCGTTGGCGAAAATAATTTCGCGTTGCAGTAGCCCTATGTTGCACTGAGCACTTCAGTTATTCATAGTCACCAATTATTTACTTACTTAACCTTCTTTTCATCAGTATAGCCTATTACTGAATACACTTAGAAATGTACGAAGCGGGAAAACTGAACTATACGTTCATTTTGCTTACGACGTGTGCGCTTAGAACGCTTTAAGAGCCAGCTATAAAAATGATGATGATAGTCTTTATTAAAGCAATTAACAAACAAACCGCTGTAGACACAATGCAAAACATACTGACATGCTAAAAAACAACTAAAACAGTCTTTGTACAATACATGATAGATAAAATTACACTCATCAATACTACGGTATTTATTTTGGAGGAAAGTTCGTAGTTATGCGGTCGCGGACATGTGCAATAGGGTGTACTGCGCTCAGGAGGTAAGAGTGGTCAAAGAGAATGAGTAGGTTTGTATTTGATAAAGCGGAACAGTTGTTCATCGGCCTGCTCACAGAGTGCAGCAACAGTGGGCAAAGAATCGTCGGTATAATAGCCTGATTTGCCAGCTCGCCTTAAGAAAGCCTCTAGTTTTCGTGTAAACGGGGTATAAACGGTGCCTTATAACACATGACATGTATTAGTGTGAATCGAAGGCGTGGTACCTTCCAGAAGAAAGTGAGAAAGTGCATGACGTAGTCGAAGTTCGACGCGTTTTCGACGTCGCCGCCGTTGACGTTGAGTGCGTTGCGGAACTGTTCGGCCCACGTAGCGCGATCGGCCTTCATGGCGTCGACGTTCATGTTTACCGTGTGCGTCAGACGGTTTACCATGTCGTTGAACTCTGCAACGACAACAGACAGACTGAAAGTGTGCGACTGATCTAATATGGACCGTTGGGACGGTAAAATAAGTAGTAACTCATTTATATGGGTTACGGAAGGTAGTGACCTTAGTACAGCTGACTGGGGCTGCCTAGCCGGCCGCTGCGTTAGCCTGCGTCTGCAGGCTGCACGTGGCGGCCGTGCGGCTGGCGGCTCTGGTTAGTGACGAAAAGCGCATAGAGGCGTTGTACGTGAGATGCGCTGTACAAATTGACACCTTTACCTTTTTACCTACTCTTTGCGCACTACCAGCAGTGTCTAGTAACTCTGCAAAATGTTGCTGAGATATACGACCATTTAATTGGTCTTCGATTTACTAAGATGGGGACGATGAAATCGGATGCAGCGCCTTTGAAACTGGCGACCCCGAAAATCACACTTGAGGCGCATACGCAGCGACGTAATTAAACTGAACTGAAACGACATGGTTTACTTTTGACGAAGTGATAAATAAGCTGGTGTTTTGTTGACGCGTACGTGCGCGTAGTCACGTAGTCACCGATGCCGTAAAACAGTGCCTACTGTAATTCATTACTGATTGCCCATTGATCAGTTCGTTAAAAACTGAAACATGTCAGTTAAGTTCAGTTCAGATATGTCGCTCTATAGATTACGCACCTTCAGAATCATTTACAGGATGATCGGTTGGGCAGATATGAATGTTAGAAATTTTCTAGTAAACCAGGTCGGTCGTCATAAATAGCCTCTTCTTAAGATCGTTAAAGAAACCATACGGCCACGATAATCACAGACGGACAGACAACTTACGGTGGCAATAGGGCGATTCGTCGTACGCCTATTGCGCGTTACGACGCATGCATAAATAACACCCAATTCACACCTACGGCGCCGATGCAACCCAACTCGACAGTACTTTCGCGTCGGCGTCGTAGGTGTAAATCGGGCATAACTGACGCGCCTACGTAGACCCTTAGAGTGATTTAATGGCTCAGACCAGCGCTCAGCTACTGCTACTTAAGCATGGTTTCTATGCACGCAACGCACGCAACACTCTTGTGTACTACAACTACAACGACTACCACAACAGCAACTGCAGCAACTACTACAACAACGACTATTACCACTGCTATAACTACGGCAACTAACCCCAATCGTTGATATTGGTGAGTGTCTTTATGATAAGTGTAAACTAGCTAGTTACGTCTATCAACTGTACTACTGTCATTACTACTACTACTACTACCACCACTGGTTCAGAACTGATCAATGGCATATCATATGGACATCGTTTCTATTCCGGCGTTGTTGCTGTTGCAGCAATCGCTTTTACTTTGGATGCGTACTTGCTTACTTATTGTGCGTCTCCTGCGTAGGTCAAAAAGCATGCAAAGCCTCACGTTGTGACACAGCGACGTAACTGAATTAACTGAACTGAACTGACACGGTTAAGTTTTTGACGGACTGATCAATGGCACACAACGCAAGCCTATTTTACATTGGTTGACGCGTACGTGAGCGTAGTAACGTAGGCTACCGAAGCCATTCGATCGTGCCTACTGCAATGCATTACTGCTTCCTTATTGGTCAGTTCGTCAAAAACTGAACCATGTTAGTTCATTTCAGTTCAGTGAAGTTACTTTACTTTGTACGCGCCTTTAATTGCGTGCGTTGCTTGCGGTGATGAAAAGCGCGCCTTAGTGATCACAACTTACCGTCGTCATCGACAATTGTGACGATTGTCTTTGTAATCGACAGACTGTCGTTACATCTGCTCTACCATACTACTACAACTAATAGTACTAGTATTACTACAACTACAACGACTACTACAACAGCAACTGCAGCAATTACTACAACAACGACTATCACCACTGCTATAACTACGGCAACTAACCCTCCTCGTTGATAATAGTGATTGTCTCTATGATCACTGTAAACTAGCTAGTTACGTCTACCAAGTGTACTACTGCCATTACTACTAATAGTACTACTACCACCACTAGTGCTGCAACTACGACAACTAACCCTCGTCGTTGATGATGGTGACGATTGTCTTTGCGACTCGTCCTATTTTCGCGCCCTCGCAATCCGTGCCGGTCAACTCGAGCTTGAACGTCTTGTCCTGTTCCGTCTTGTTTTGCCTCTGCACAGACACCGCAATCAGTAGCAGTGCAACAAAAGTAGTAGTAGCAGCAGTAGTAGTAGTGCGTGTAGTAGTTACGCGACTGCAATCAGTCAACTCGAGCTTGAAACTTTCGTCACGCTCCTTGTTCTGTATTCGCACGTGCACACGCATGCTCACGAGATATGATGTCGCACAAACATCTACGATCGGCGACGACAGCATACAATATATTGCACTTTCCTCGTTTGAAACCCCCGAAAATTTTTAGCCCTTCTTACAACGGTGAATGGTAATAAAATGAAAAACGTTTGTCAAAGATTTCTGGTCGACTGGGGGAAAAGGGAACCCGCGCAGTCGCTACCCTTTGTTTCACCTAAAGCTAAGACTGTCATTTAGGCATCTCGCGCTCGTGACCTAACTCAGCTAAACCACAGCAACTTTTTGCTGTTCCTAGAGCTAGAAAGCTGTTAAGCGCCAGCAGATATAGTGACGTCGACAACAGACTATGCGGTGCGTAATTAGCGCAGTGCTGAGATACTGAAGCGCACAACAACATTAGCATTTGCTACTAATTGCACTGTGTAATTGCTGTCATTATTCGGCCGCATTACAGTGCTGGTCCGTGTACCCGTCCGTCCGCTTGTCCGTCTGTCTCTCCGTAATACCCCGTTTACACGATCGAGCAAATATCGAGCAAACGTCGAGCAAATGTATTCAAAATACACGCGCTAATTGCTCGACGTCTGCTCGACGTTTGCTCGATGTTTGCTAGCATTCATCCTGCTAGCTCGACGAGCTATTGTAATTAGCATGCTAATTAGAAGGGCGGGCGAATTGTAATTGGAAGGCCTATATAACACGTGATTAGCTGTGGGCTAAGTCTAGGCCTACATTTGAGCCAGGTGCGGAGTTCCATCAGGCCTGCTTGATGTTTGCTCGATGCTTGCTCGATGCTTGGTCGATGTCTGCTCGACGTTTGCTCGATCGTGTAAACGGGGGTATAACGGACACGTGCAAAAGTTGACAAAACGGTGTGAACGTTTCAGAGGGCAAAAGTGACAGTTCAACAATGTTCAGCTCGAATGTTAAAAGTTAGGTGGACGGCCGCACATGTCGGCACCGGGCCGACGTTCATGTCTAGTTTCGTGCGTCATCTATTTGGCAGTGACAACAACACTGGCAAACTAGAAGCGATCAGTGATCTCAAACCTCTTCCGGGCACGATGCTGCCGCCGCCTGGCGAACACAACCGACTTAATATATGTAGATACCTCCTAGCAACTGGTTGATGTATTTAGTGCTATTCGAAGACTAATCGTAATGCAATAGAAGAGCGTCGTGCAAACAAAAACATTGCTTAAAACACATTACAATACTGTGTATCATTCAGTGGTTTATCCGGCATTATTGTCATTGGAGATAGTGAACTATGTATCTACTCCTCCTTTTCTTGGCCTATGCCTTCCCGTTCTCGCATCTTCTTCGCCTTACTTAATGTGGTCCCTTTCACAGCGTTAATTAAATCAGTTGACCAGCAAATGGCGTTTGTAGTAACCGAAAGTACCTACGGCCGCGGCGGCACGACTTAGCTTTATAGTATGCAGCCCAGTACAGTGAGCAACAAGAAAAGCCTAGCTAACGCAAAGAGAAACGCGCAACAGCGGTGCATGTTTGAAAGCCCAGTAAAACAAAATCTAAGTTCACCGATCCTAGCAGCGATGTTTCTTCCACACTTGCCAGAGAGTGCCTGACGGCACGACCGGTCTCGCTCAGCCGTATTGGCTTAAAATCGCAAATTCTCCCCCACCCCCTTCTCATTTAACGCCCTCGCTCGGGTGACCCCTATCGAATTTATGAAAAAGCTTTACGGATTCTGAAACTAGAGTCTTCCAGGCAGCCAACGGTGAAAATTTGGTAATCGTAGCTTGCACCGTTTTGACTGATCTACCCGTGTGACGGACAAATGGACAGACTGACAGACGAACAGACAGAATTGCGATGGCTAAGACGCGCTACAGCAGTAGCCGCTGTTGCGCGTAAAAACGTTGTTACGACAAACAGTACAAGAGCGTGTAAAAGTACAGGAATGAAAAAAAATGTCAAATCAGTAGCGATATTTTATGCGGTGGTTATTTGTTTTACTAGTTACATACAGCGATCGTTTGAATTTCAATTAAAAGTCTACTTTTACAATGCCAGTGCTGCCGCAATGTGCCCTGATGAGCTGTGTTTCGTTGTTAAGTTAACGAGCCACTGCAAAACAGACCAGTAGATAGATAGACAGAAAGATTCTCTTGTTACGATAGTATTACAGACAAAAGGAAGGCAAGCTAAGCTTGCAATATCCGCGCCATGCATAGTAGCCACGTATAAAACTAGATTGTGAAACCTTGCACAAAAGTAACCACTGCCCGCGGTAGCCGAGGTGGCATGCTGCGACCTTGACTTTTTGACCTATGATTTTGAAATTCAGTAAGGTACTTGCAGCGTTTCGAGTTATCATGTTAACAACGAAACAACAAACAACAACACAGTAATGATGCTGAAAACAGTACTGTCGTCGCTACCGCAGACAGTAGAATAAAGAGCAAAGCGGGAGTAGCTTACGAGGTCGTTGTGGATGGTGATGTCAATCATCTTGGCGGTCTCTCCATGCTCGAAGACCAACGAGCCCTCGCCTCCACTGTAGTCCTGCCCCGACACCGCCGTCAGGTCCTTGGTGACCCATTGCACGGCCACACGGCCGTCACAGCCGTTAGCACGAGTCACAGGAATCTGGGCCATCCCAACGCTTTCCTTGATCAGGAAACTCGGCTTCTCGAACTCGAAAATACCCGGATCTGCGACAACACAGTCAAAACCAAAGTCATATCTTTTACTCGATGACAATATGGCGTCGTGGGTCAAAGTGCTGGGAGCCAAAAAGTCGCAGTTGTTTGACGGGCAGCAGCATTATTGCCGACGGTGGCTAAAAATAGGTGATCAGAGCCGTACACGGGCCTTGAGCCGTTGCTGGTCGTTACGGGTCCTAGACCTGAACGCGAAGCAAACGTACAAAAGAATAAAAAACATAAATTCGCCACAAAAAACGCCTTTCGCCCACCGCTCCCGCGTCGCTTGATTTCTGCCAAGTTTTGTATGCCTGTGGTTTTCTCTAGGGTATCTTTCTTGGTCTTGAGTTTCGGAATGATCGGTCGAAAAGTGTGAATTCGGGACAGAAATTATACCCTTCCCGTTGACGAGGCACATCGCTTACACAAGTCCACATCAGCTAGGCAGTGTCCAGTACCGTGCTAAGTTTCTATGCTGATCAATGCAGTACTGACCGTCATCGTTTAGAATGGTGATCTTACGACAAAGACTATAGAATCTACTTCCAGTTTTACATGCGATTAGTACACGCTACGGCAGTAGTCTAGCAGTGATGTTACTGTACTAACAGTAGGCTTAGAGGTACAGGCTATGATAACTACAGTATAAAAGCAAAGACTATGACGGTATAGACTACTAGTACGCTCACAGTCGTCGTTGAGAATGGTGATCTCCTGTATGGCCCTCTTGCCCAGTACAGCCGGACAGCTGTGAGTGTAGCTCAGTGAGGGCATCAGCTTGCCCAGTACGGCTGCTTCACTCGTCTCCTCGTCCACATCCAGCGACAGTTTCACGAAAAACACCTAACGAACAAACAAACGACATGCGCCGCCTTTTCTGTCACATTAACGTAACGGATCGCGATGGCCAAATGTTATGGGTTATGCTACTTAAAGTACTAAGCTTATGTGTTTCTCGTAAGGAAGTTAAGTGCATCGCCAACGGTGAGCTCTGCTGCGTTTCACGTGTCGCAACGGACCAACTTGGCCGGTGGCAAGTTTTTGCTGTGACTGGTCCACAACTGTGGAACCAATTGCCGGTCACCATGCAAGCTACCAGCACCAACTCGCCGAACTGTTTCAAACCATAAATGCGAAGAACATTTTTTATGTTTTTTAATAAAAGTTTAAAAAACATATTTTTATGTTTTTTTTACTTTTTCATGTTTTTAAAAATTTTTTTAATGTTTTTTTTTATATTTAAAATGTTTTTGTGCTTTTTAATGTTGGTGTTTTTTTGTTCTTGTTAAAACAGAAACGTACAAAATTACAAATATGATTTATTTCTCATGGACAAATTGCGTTCAGCTGTTTTGGATCTGTGCATTCAGTACATTCTGGTTTTTAATATTTACAAATGGTAGGTTTTTGTTTTTTTTTAATAATCTGAGTTAAATATTCGTTGTGTGTATAATGGAAAAAAGTAGCGATCGGAAACATCCGCAGTTTAATGTTTGTTATCCGTCTTTTTGATAATAGTTTTTACAAAAGTTTGAAAAGAACATGCTTTTAATGTTTTTTATTTGCAACGCAATGTTTTTAACATCTATATTTTAAACGAAAGCGTTGAATGTGCAAGGAAAAAGGGTGGAAATTGCAAGGAAAATAAAATTCAAAGAAGAGCCCCACAATTCGTATTGGTGTGAATTCGCAAGAAATGGCATTTGCGATCTTCAGGCATAGGCGTAGATGCTACGGAGACCTATGTACCAAGTGGCGGCTCAGCACTACTAGATATAGCAGCGTGTTGCACAATACTAATCTTTTTTTGTAAATTAGACTTTAATATGTGTTTAGAATCAATCAGATGAATAAACAATCGTTTATATCTGACTACTATTCACCTCGTCGGGTTCCCACTCGTTGTCGTCAACAATGGCAATGTCGACATGCTGCAGTACTTCGTTGGGAGCGAATGAAACCGTCTGCCGCACGGGTATGTAGTCTTTTACTGCCTCCGCCGTGCCGTCTATCGTTTCCAGCCTACAGGAATTATAAAATGCCACGTGTACAAACGTAAAGTATTTCCCTGGCTATAACGCTTGATCACAGTTTCGCCACAGAACTGATTACGTACATCGCGTTGTGTGCCCGTTTATATTACTTTCTGGAAAAAAAAAACTTTTTTACGAAAATATTTTTGTAAAACGTTTGATCAGAAATAAAAATTGCGAGAAAAGAACGTTACAAGGAACCTTTATAAACTACCGCCCCTCCCCCCTCAAAAATTAACAAAAAACGGAGCAAAAATCCATATCATATCTATAGTATTCAATTGACGTAAACATGTACGTCAACAAACTACTTAATAACTTACTTACTTACTTACTTAGCTTCAGGTACTTATAGCCATTGTTACCGACTTTATCATTTCGGTCTTTGTGACTTCTCGTCTGTCGTTTACATTTGCTCCAAGTAACGAAGTAGGTAAGTAACTAATGAAAGGATTAATAGGCCTAAAGTTATCGTTATAGCACGTTAATCGCACTATGCGAATCACTTGCGAAAACCGGACATTTCTTTCGCATGGCGGCATAATTTAGGCACAGCAACATTTATAAATGCATTAAAAATGTTTTTGTAACCAGTGCTGTTCAATTTAGGCAGATGGTGGACAGCTGTTGCACGACTGCCTAATAGCGAAAAACGTCTAAATTAGTCTCTGCATGGAAGAGGCCGTAAACTGCATACTCGTAAAACAAGGTTTACACTAATGCTTATTCGGTAATTCGTACGATAAGTTAAACTCTACACAAAGAACAAAGACGGATTAAGGCATTTTTCAGCATGATCGGCCAAACAGTTGTCCCGCAAAAAAGTTGCGCCACCGGTCAGATAATAAGAGACAGCAGCGCGACATTTTTCGGCCTGCATTATAGGACTTTTTATGACGCTGTGAGACATTTAATGAAGTCTACTTGGTGCAGCACAATGTTATCTCTTTTGGAAATTCTGCAGCAAGATTGCAATACTGTTTTGTTCAGAAAATGAGTGACGAACGTTAACCAGTCATTTTCTAAACAATATCTTAAACGTGAGGGCCCCCGCATATTACGGATCACGGCCTAATCAGTTTCAAATCCGGCCCGTATCGCTTGGGGTGGCAATAATTATAAACAACTAATAACGATTAGTTGTAGACTTGTAAATACGACAAATCGCAGGCCCGCAACAAACTGGACAACTTCCTGATATGTCGTGAATTTCTCGTAAAGCTTGCTGTGGGCTACATCGAAATGGATTCCGTAACAAATCGAAGCAAAAAGAGTTTCGGCGTTTGTGCTTAAACGGTTTGTCCGTAAAATCCAGTTAAAGGCTTTCATTCTTACTGTCTTTTCCTCTGCTGCGTCGTAATCATATTTCACTGCAGTTCGCGTCGACACGTAGTTAAAGCCAGCCAGCCCGAGCAGTGCCTGACAGCTCTGCTAAAAACGAGACCATCAATCAGAAACCGGAATACGCGCAGCTTCCGGTGCGGCTTTGAAGCGACATGCCAGTGACGCAGATAATAAATATTCTACGCAACGGCGCGCGGCGCGGTATGCTGTTGCCCTTGTGATGGTAATGTTATAGCTTTGTGTATAATGACCGGCCACAAATTAGCAAATTGTTATTTTTATGTTACAGCCTTCCTGTCCGCCTGAAGGCGTCTTATCAAAGCGTATTAATTTAGTCTCTCGTGCAGAGCTAACTAAGTACTGTAGCTATGTTAGCCTACTCACACACACCGTGCACGTTTTGAAATGTATTTGACTTTTTTCAGTTATATATGAAGCTTGGACTTTGCATTTAAATATGTTGTGTACGTAGTTCAGCTTTTTCAGTTACTCAGTCTACTTTTGACCAAATTAGCAACGTCGAATGTGTTGACAACGTTGGCGGATGAACATGAAACCAGCATTTTCAAGGCAAAGACCAATAAGTAAGTAAAGCAAGTAAAGTAAGTATGCACTTTTATACTGCGAATCAAAAGCCAGCTTAAAATTATCCGAACCGCAATGAACCATAAAAATGATAAGACAAACATAGTTTTAATGTTTCGGAATAGTTACCCACTAGTTATAACAGTCAAAACACGAAAAGTCGACATAGCTTCAGTTTCGTTTTGCAGATCACTTTGATTACAAATGATTACATGCCAAGGCGTCAAGGCCACGGCCAAGGTCAACGCCACCATTTTTAAATCCTCAAGATGTCTTCGAGTTCAAGAACAGTCCTCGACCACCACATCAATCAGAGATGTAGTACTTGGTATTTGTACTTGTACTTGAGGCTCAGGTACTTGTCGACATGTGGCAAGTACTTTATTTTTTATTATTCAAACTTTATGCCTGGTGATTCTGTGCAAGTGAGCAAGACATTATGGACACTGCTATCAATGCATAGATAATGCGTAATGCGCCTGTGTTTGTATAATGAACCAAAATTTTATGTATACAGTTAAAAAAACAACAATTAGATTGGATAAGCTATCAGCCAAAGCGACAAAAATGTAAACAAAATGTTTATTCGTGTGTGTTGTTTTGCTTAAGTAATAAATAATACTACCTGTGACAAAATATGTTTATTGTTAGCTCTTTTCCCTAGGTAGTGCAGCAGCAGACATTGGGGGAGGTGGAAAACCGAACAGTCATTTGATGGACAATTGCGTTAGGAATATCTGTACAAAAATTATCAAAATTGCATCACCCTTTCATATGTGGTAAAAATTGGCATTTCTATGCCTCACAGTATAATAGGCTTAGCTAGAGCTAGTACTTGGATTTTACTTGATAGTTAGTTTTAAGTACAGTCTTGTACTTGTACTTGTGGCTTTGGGACTTGCAACATCTCTGACATCAATGACGACGTTCCGGCTGATGATCATAAATCAGTACTGAAAGAAATACAGTATAGCAGCGTACTTGCAGACGACAGGGCAGTCCAGTCGTCCGAAGCGGCGTATGGATACACGCACTTTTTGCTCTTGCTCCAGTATCGCGCTCTGCGCGGCGGTAAACTCGACCACCGCCTTGCGTCCGCCGTCGCTGATGTTTACCATTGAACCCGACTCCATCTGTTCCAGTTTCCCGTCTTCCACCGCTGCCATACCAAAGCGTTTACGATAATGCTTCTGCTTCAATATGTCGTAGACCTAACAAACACCGAACAACTACAACACTGTAGTAGTAGTAGTAGTAGTAGTAGTAGTAGTAGTACATCTAGGCCTAGTTGATGTAGTTTTCCGTCTTCTATGGCGGCCATGCTGGAGCGCTTTTTCGCGGCGTTCTTTTGTTTTAGCTTGTCGTACACCTGAACATCACGTGTACACCATGTGTACGTGTACGTTTAGTGTACTACTATACACGTACACCACAGTATACAATACCTATGCAGCATGTGCACGGTGTGGTATAAGGTGTCACGGTGGTGCAGTGGTAGGGTGTCAGACTCACGATCGCGAGGTCGTAGGTTCGATTCCCGGTCGGAATACTAGTTATCAAGTGGTTACTACTTGGATGGGCGACTGTCTGCGGGCAGGCAAACCAACATTAAGGTCAACTCAGCCTTCTATCCCTCCCAGGTAGATGAATCGAGTACCGGCCTGTCTGGCTGGGGTTAAGGCGGGGCGCATTCACCTGTGTCGAATGGCAACTAACACTGTGTGATCCCATATAACAGGTGACGCTCCATAGCTCTGTAAAAAGTTTCCTATTAAGAGTTGTACACCAGCTTTGTCTTTTTGTAAACCGCACCGACATGACACACATCAGTAAACCCCAGTTCACACGATGAAGCTGGCTCGCTCGCACACGAAGCACACGTTAAGCACTTAGCAAGCACATATCAAACCAGGTCAGTAGGCGAAGTGCTTGATGTTTGGTTGTGGTGTGCTTGATAAGTGCTAGATACAGCGCTTGTTGAGCCAACTTCATCATGTAGACGAGGTATTGTAACGTAAAAGCATAAAGTTCTTCCCGAGGCTTAAGGCCCATAAGGCGGCGCTGATCTCCGTTTCCTCAGCGGCTCAGCTAGACACCAGTTTACACTGCCAGACCTAGGATACAGGGTTAGTGCATTGTAAGAAAAGTGTTGCCTGTTTATGGCTCAGCTTTCGCCGGTACTCATTGCATCAACCCACGAAAAGATGGCCAGGCTGAGTTGACCTGGGTAGCTGGTTACATACCGGGATGGTTAACCCGCCTGATGACAGTCGCCCATCCACGTACTAACCAGACTTGGCGTTGATTAACTTCGTTATGCCACCAACGACGTCACCTACTAAGCCAAACCAACACTAAAGGGGGCATTATGGATACATAACTTATGCTTACACACATCATCCTCATCCCCATCATCATCATGAGCAGCAGCAGCTGCAGTAACATCTGTTGGTTCGACAGATATTAATGTCGTTGAAAGTGATTATGATTATCGCCACCTGCCACCATTGACTATGTGCCAGTGATAGCGGCGGCCGTCTATTCAGCTAAATGCGTTTTTCAGCCAAACGTCAGTAAGCGAAAATTTGATCTGTGCCTGTAGTTTTGATCACTACAAGGTGGCCCTGGGGGAAGGCTGCATACTCTACGCAGCAATAGGACAGCAAACTAAAACGATTATAACCTTGAGTTCCGACCATTGCAGTAAAGAATGTGGTCATGTTACACATCATAACACATAGCACGACGTTCTACGTGATCGCCGTCAACTGCAATGATGGAGCCTGGTCGTTTCGCTTTTCACACGCCAGCCTGCGCACAATCCTTGCCTCGGATCAATTCAGCCACCGGCCACCCGGCGCTCAATTAGGCAAAAGGCCTAGTCAGGCGTGTGTGCGTGTGGTGGTTGCAATGTATCAATGTAACGGCCAATCGATGCAGAATAACATCGCTGCAATATGAATGAATACACGTGCATACACTGACAGACAGGAGGCGGCCTCGGTGAGACAGTAAATATCAATCAACTCAATCCAAGACTGCAGATCGATACGATACCGTTACCACCGCACGCCAGCAGCTGCTACTGGGAAACATCGACCGCATTGCATCGAAACTGCCGGCTTGAAAGATGTCTGACTTGCGATCGCGAGGTCGTTGGTTCAACTCCCGGCTCGGTCACTATAAACTGGTTACTACTTGGATGGGTGACTGTTTGCGGACAGGTAAACCATCTTGGTGTATATAACCAACACCAAGGTCAACTCAGTATTCCATCCCTCCGGGGTAGGTAAATCAAGTACCGACCTGTGTGGCTGGGGTTATAACGTGTCCGGTGGCAGGTGATCCCATACGACAGATGGCGCTCGTAGTTCCGAGATGGGTGTTCCATAAAAAGCCATAGCCTTTTCATGGCTACAGCTTAGCGTAACGAATTACAGTAATATTTTCGATGTGCCAACAGAAAGATTCTGGTTTCTTATTTGGCTTTCGTTTCTTTGTCAAGTTATCAAATTTGTGACATTTGTTTTGGCAAAGTTTAATAAGTATTCAACCGCAAGTTCGATCCGCCGTCCCTAATGCGGACCTACCCCACCTTAGAACAAAACCGGAAGTGGATCGGATGATCGATTGCTATAAAATATGGCCATTTAAAGTTCTTCCAGGATAGCTCTTCCAGGAACGGAGGTCGGTCGGTCGGTTGGTCAACATTGATCACACTGATGTCACGTGTGAGTTCTCACTCAAGAAGAATTACGGTTATGTTTAGTAAGTCATAGTTAAAACTAGTTTCAGTTAGCAAAGGGCCACGTGCCGGCCACATGAACCGTAACTGACGTCATACTAAATGCAGAACAACAATAACATCCTATCTGCTGTTGACGATATTTTAAATAAAATTCAAAACAACTAACTACGCTACACATGTTTTCAGACTTATTTTTTCAGACAGTGTTTTCAGTTGTTTGAAAAGTTTGTCGATAAATGAGCCTCACACCCTTTTGTTTGCTATATTTTATTTTTCAACAAAATAAATATTTAAGTGGCATCTTGTAGAACTTTATAGTTTGTAGGTAAGATGTTTTGCTGCAGATATGCTATTTTGCCTTTCTATTCTCAAAATATTCTATTTCGCTACGTTAGAAAATGTACGTTAGTGAAAATGTAGAAGTTTTTCTGTAGCTGCCCGTACTATTTGGAACTCTCTTCCTTTTGACATCAGCAATAGCTGTTCATTAGCTTCCTTCCGTCGTAAACTCAAAACATTCTATTTTTCAACGTTTAGCCATGTTTAGTGGCCTGCCTCACTCCTTACCTCAGCGCCTCAGATTCAATGAGTTTCTCGCTGACATTGTGCGCTTTATAAATTAATTTTACTTACTTACTTACTTACTAAAACAGCGTGACAAGTGACACGTCTCCTGTACCGTGGCGAGCCTGGCGTTGACGGTGGGCTGTAGTTTACTCTTTCCGCCGAGTACTTTGACAGCGTTGATGCGATACCACATCCTGTCGCGAGGTTGCTCCTCAGACAGTCGAGCTGTCGCCAAGGCCGCAATGTCTTCCTCCGTCAGGTCCGTGTGGATGTCTCGCAGCTCCTGAGATCAAAACGTTAAGAACGGTATTACGGCAGTTTGCGCATAAATAAAACTCGTATAAAGTATAACACAGAAATGTTCTTTTGTTCTCTTGCAAGTGTGCGAACCCTTGCGCAGCTGAAATTCACGTTCTTTGTGTACATGATCGCAAAAATCTCATGTTGTACTGCACAAGCTCGCATGATTGCAATGCAATTACAACAACAACGTAGCCCAAAAAGTTACCATAAACGCACGCACTGCTTAGTTCGACACCGATAATAATGCACATTGGGCGACAATATACTGTGACACCACAAAATGGCGTCTTGTGTGCTCAGGTAGGCCTATTATGCTATTCGCTTGCCCATTCATTAGAAACTGAAAGCCAACTCCAAACTGCTAATTTTAGTCTAATATAGGTCTACTTTTATTTAGAGCTGCGGATTTTAACGATTAATTTAATCGTTAACTAACAAAGAAAATTAACGATTAATTTTATTTTTAACGATTAACGGTTCTGCCGGATACATCGTCAACAAGAGACGT
>Ga0209671_1002247_pt1 | contig 17461 bp, 11 predicted proteins | sample WorMetHERISLAND2_2_FD_187401 | JGI IMG/M metagenome (GOLD analysis project Ga0209671, IMG submission 187401) | Marine gutless worms symbiont microbial communities from Max Planck institute for Marine Microbiology, Germany - Olavius geniculatus... | ecosystem: Host-associated > Annelida >...
TGTTGTGCTAATTTGATTGTTGTTTTTATCTGTTTTTTTTTTTTTGATTTTTAGTTTTTGGTCTGTATTCAGCCATCTAATTGTAACATTGTCTTGGTATGTTTTTGCAGTTATACCACACTAGTGCCATCATTATGATACTGGTGCAATGTGATATGATATGATATGATATGATATGAGTTATATCATTGACCACACTTTTTTCAATAGCATTTACATGTACAATAGTGCACATTTATGTACCAGCTCATTACAAGTTAATCATAGTTGAATGGTCGCAAAGTCTAGACTATAGGGTAACATGCAGTGTATGGCATTTTGTCCAGTTTGTTATTTTACTGTGTGATTAAAAATGCTTAGAAATTTTTGCATAAAAAGTACTGGTATTTAATGTTTTGTGTTGTCAAGACTCTTTGTAGAAACATTGTTATTTGTTTACATTTTGAAGTTTACATTTATACCATTGTTTTGCAGTGAATAGTATTAGCATTGTCATAGGAATAGATATTTTTGGTCTATTTTAGTTACGATGTCTAGTGTTTAATAAACATTTTGGTTGTATTTAAACCAAGTGTTTGGTGTGTACACTTCAGTGTGCCTAGGGGGGTTCAGTAGAGTGGCTAGTTTTCTGTTTATGCGCAGCATTTAGGGCAGCTAAGTTTTGTATCTTTGAACTGACAAATGCTGGTAAGAGTTCTAGTGAACAGCGGCATTAATGACAAATGGCTTTTGATATAGAGTGGCGATGAAGCTGAAAGGTTGGCCGTCACTCGAATGCTTGGTAATATGTTCTCTGCAGCCGAGTCCAACTTGGCTACGCTACATCGACCACTGTGGACCTGCTACTTAGGACGGTATGTTGTCTATTCACATAGGTTCCATATGCTTGATTAGAAATAAATGCTTTGCGCATGTATCTTGCCTACAGATCTTGTGCTTAGTAGTAAAATACTGATTGCACACTTAGTGGATTGCATATTCATATACACCATTTCTCAGAAAAAAGCAGTCAGAATTGTTTTTGTCATTCATAACTTTGTTAAATTTTTATTAATGTTAATAATTTTTGGCATGTTGATGGCTAAGACAACAAAATTATGTAAGGTGCACTCATTTTCCACCTCACCTAATTCATGTCGATGCACATGGTAATGTGACATAGATGTTCCAAATTGTTGCATAATGCTGAGTTCAAGTGAGTTGTTGTCTCAAGTAAATGCTGTAGCAAGTTAATTAGGCACAAAATACACTAAAATATGAATTATTTAACAGAATTATAAGTTTGTACAACAACTCGCTTGCAAATTAGAATTTATGCTAAAGTGTGCTTCGCATACAAAGACGCAGTGGCTTAGATGCAATGCCGATAGCTGATAGCAGAATCAATGATCAACTGATCAAATGCATTCACTCATCGTTTAGATGTGTTTAAGTTCATCAGCTAGCTATTTTGTTTTTTGCTGTTTTTCAGCATAAAAATAGTTAATACGTCAAAATTATTAAACCATGTTGCACCCTCTGTCGAATTAATGATGCAAAGGTGAACCATCTGATACAAATAATCGCCACGTAATGTAACAATTTGGAGCATCTGTGTTTCACACAGTAGTGCATTGACATAAATTAGGTGAGGTGGTAAGTGAGTGCACCGTACATAATAATATTGTATAGGCCATCTTCATGTCAAAAATTATCAAAGTTGGTGGAAATTTGATAAAGTTATGCCAAAAATAATTTTGACTGTTTTTTAAGACACAGTGTCGAATGGTTTCCTGCCGTTTATATGCATGAAAGCAGCTACTGCTTTAGCGCATCTTAGCCATCGCATTTCTGTCTGTTTGTCCATCTATCTGTCACATGGGTGGATCAGTAAATAACGGTGCAAACTAGGATCACCAAATCTTCACTGTCGGCTGCCCGAAAGACTCTAGTTTCAGAATCCGTAAAGCTTTTTCATAAATTCGAACGGGGTCACCTTGCGAGAGGGCGCTAAATGACAGGAGTGTAGGGAAAATTTGCGATTTCCAGCCGATACGGCGTTGGTAGAGCAAGATGGGTCACGCCCTCTGGCGAATACAAGTAAAACACTGTAGATAATTAGCTGCCTGTCGTCTGGTGACTGTAAAAGAAACATTGTTGCTAGGATGGGTGAACTTAGATTTTGTTTTACTGGGCTTTCAAACATGCACCGCTGTTGCGCGTTCCCCTTTGCATTAGCTGGGCTTTTCTTGTTGTATGTGAATGAAATAATCCTTTTCTGCTTGCTCAGTTCGAGAGCTCATGCTCGATAAAAAGGTGGGTTGCCTCGAATTTAATTTGCTGTTGAATTATATCGTAGTTTTAATTCACGATGGCTGCATGACAGCAGTATTCTTTAGTAATAGTAGTCTGTGTTGACACATATACTTTCAGAGATTTTAGCAGTGTTGACAATGACAATTACACCATAGGTTTTCATTTTAGTTAGTATTCTGATTTTATATTGTTTTTCATCTCTGCTCGTCATTATTCGTGTCTAGCTACTTCTGTGTAAGAAAAAGAATTTGTACAAAATTGGCTTTTTTTGGTTATATGGAGTTACTGATTTTTGTCTCACGGCTGTGATGTGATAATGTCTTGCAGATTCAACGACATAGCACCACAGGTTCGTCGTGCATGTGTTCAGTCATCACAGAAGTTTCTTGTCAACCATCCCGACCTCGTCAAAGATATTGCAGGTGAATCTAGATGTTCATATTAGCCATAGATCACTGTAATGATAATGCTGATGATGAACAGTTGTTACAGTGTCTGTAATGTTACTGTCACATATTTTTTTTCAGCTGCAGCCCATGTAAAAAAGGTAAAGGTAAAGTCTGGTACTTGCTATAGCGCTTCTTACATGAGACGGACTCAAGACCAGAAGCGCTTTTGCAATCTCGGAAGTGGCAGCCCATTGGCATGAGCTAATGATACCGCAGCGCAGTATGTGGTCATTCATTGCCTGCCTAAGTGAACAATTGGACCCACGATTTGCAGCTAGCAGACATACCACTGCCCCAGTCAGCCACACTGGGCCTTCACCCTGTAGCCCGTAAGCTACTACTCATTTCCCGTCCCACTGAGGGTAGGAGTGTCCTGGGTGTGTCTCCTGTGTGCTGCAATCCATTTCCTGGCTACACCCGGTTTTCAGTTTTGTTTTGTTAGATAGCTCGTCTGTATGTGAATCTGTTGTTGCTTAATGTTACATTGATGTATGTCTGTGTCTGGGTAGTTTATTCTTATTATTCGTTTTTTGTGTGTCATTAGTTTGATTTTTCCAATTGTTTATGACATTTATTACCAGTGCAAGCAATTGCCCGTCTCCAAAGTAATCCGTAATGTGTGGGACAGGATGTAAAACTACACAAGTCACACTACTTAGGTGCTATACTTGGTCTTTGATTTTATCAAGTATGGCAAAGATTGTTCCATAATTTTTTAGGCCAGAAATGAATAGCAGTGAATGTAGCGAGTGTTCACTGTGCAAGTACTGTAACTGCGATGTTGATTTGTAGGTAGATTAGATACATCATGTGCAGTGTACTTTGTAGAGCATCTGCAGCAGAGACAGCATGATTCAGACGAAGATGTGCGGATGAACGTCGTACAGGCAATCGTTGGTGCTGCCAAATCTTCCCTGTCATCTGTACCCGGTCAGCTCCTCGACTCAGTTCGAGAGCGCACGCTCGATAAAAAGGTGGGTGCCTTGAGTTCAACTTGTTGTTGAATTTCATCATTGTTTTAATTTATGATGGCTGTGTGACTGCAGTATTTGTTGCGATTGAGACGTTATTTGCAGTTACCTTTGTTAAGGCCAGTACTCTGGTTTTATTTTCTACTTACCTAGAGCCCAGTGGTTTGCTTTAACAGGTTCTTGCTGTTGACAATAGTGCTGCTGTATCTGTCACACTTTTTTTATGTTAATATATCTCTCGCTTAGTCTGTTGTTCCTTTATGTTGTCTCTGGTAGTGATGACTCGATATATCAAAAATATCGATATATCGTTTTCGCAATTGATGTATCGTATCGTCGAAAAATATTGAATTAATCTATATGTCACAGTATTTTTTATATATCGCGATATTCTGGATATATCGCAAAATTTTTCGCCAAACGTTCATATTTTTACTAAATTCGTAATCGTAATATCAATTATTTCGTACAGTGACTAGTTTAACATTGAATGAGTTACAAAACAGCATTATGAGTCTGGTTCCATAGTGTAATTGTTAATGTTTACGTCCATTATTGGTAGATTTTAGTTAACGCATTACCAACATATCAACAATAAATGAAGAAAATGACTAAACTAACCAAAGTAAATTTACAATATAGCATCATAATTTAATGACACTTAGTGTTTAGTTAATTAAGCTCACTGACACATTTTAGAATCATACTCATGTAAAGCTCACTGCCTTGCTTAATGTTCACTTCTTTGTCTTATGCTTGTATAAAATGTACATACTTGGTATTTTAAAAAACATCGATATCAATGTCAAGATATTTTATAAAATATCATATCGATATTGTATCGAAATTGAAATCCTGATATCGAGGCAGCAGTAGTCTCTGGTAAAGCTGTGTTCAGCTGTGGTTTTGCACATTGAAACCATGTTGCACTGTACCAGTATGTTGCATGCAGTTATGCAGAAAACTTTAGTTCGTAGTTTTGTTTCACTGCTTGAACATGAACAGAAGAGTTTTGATGCTGATTGTAATTCACCATTGTCTTCTGTGCTTACTCTGTTCCCGGCAGATTAATTAAGTTGGCAGATTAATTAAGTTAGCAGTTTAATGTTGCTTAATATTTTTTAGTTTGGAGTACTGGTAAATAGTCACTGGTCAATAGTCTTCTGTACTGGTTCGCTGTCTTATCACTGTTACATAACGATGCTGAAAACTCACTGCTTCCAGCAGGCCTACTGCTCCTCCTAGCGGCTCAGCCAGTTGCCTCAAGTTAGGCCACTGGCTGACATTGTGCACTTTAAATATGCACCTACTTACTTACTACTTACTTACTTCATGCTGTATGTAACAATTGTTTTATCTGGGCTAGCATCTCACTGTGCTGGCTCTGTTGTATCCTTGTGTCCTGTGTTAAATTGCAGTTCAAAATACGGAAAGAAGCTCTGATTGGTCTCGGGCAGATATATCGACGATGCTGTGAAAACGATAATTCTGATGACATCAGAAATGTGTCTTGGATACGCAACAAAGTGCTGCACGCCTACTACCACAGTTCCGTCGATGACAAGTACTTGTCCTCTTTGACTTATTTCACACACATCCATTGTTGTCATAGTTTTTGCTGTGCTGTGTTTTGTCATCTGTGGTTTGGATGTGTTGAATGTAACGATGCTGAAATGCTGAATGATGAAGTGATTTCTGTTGATAGAGATTGACTGAACTAGATGTCGGATATATTCTAAATACAGTCAGTCTATCAACGTATGCCATGATTCTTCACAGTGGTTAAAGAATTCAGATATATGAGCAGAGGTTTCAGATTTATTGAGGTTGTTTATCGTGTGTACTGGTTGCAGTGTTGTGCAAGTATTGTGATTGTTTTTAGAATCGTGGTGGAACGCATTCTGAACTCATCTCTAGTGCCATTTTCGCTGGATGTCGTCGAGCGGATGAAGCGACTGTACACTCTGTATGCCAACCTTGATGAGCATGCCGTCAAGTAAGTGGTGTCTGCAGACACTGCATTATTGCTGATTTCTGACGTTTTCTGTTGGTATTATTTACTGATGTGGTGGTCATGTAACTTGTGAGCTCGGAAAAGCATAACTTGTGAAGATTTGTAGCTGTTGTTAACTTTAAATTGTGGTGAGAGGTTTCTGGTCGATTCATTAGCTGCAGTTGCTGCAATGTTGTCAGTATGTACTGTGTAGTGTTGAATTCTCATATTTCTTTCTGGGTAAATGGAAGAGTAGATCGTTGCTGTTAACTATGCACATGATCAAGACTGCTAGCCTGGTTACTCATTGTCAGTGCTGGCCATCATCAGGTAGATCTCTTAGGTTCTGTAGCAAACTAGGTTAATTTGGTACCATAATATTCTTACCAGCAGATACCTCACATGACCGGGCAGATGTAAATTTTTGTAGCGATTTATTGGATTGATATACTGTATACACAGCATATTTTGCCTCATCTGTTGCTGTCTGCAAGTCGAGATACCAAGTTACATTAATCATGGATTCAGTGCCAAGCATTGTTAATTTAATATAGCGTAAACTGCAGCTGCTGCTCTTCTCTGCGGGTCATTAGTGTGTAACCATATTTCCTGTGAGTCTTAAATTCTTGTAGTGATTTATTGCATTGATATACTGGACAGTGGACATATGTAATTAATGTGTGAATGCAGAGCAGTACAGGAGATATTTCGTACGCAGCTCAATCTGAGAGGTGCAACGAGGAATCTGCTGGAACCAATGCAGAGAGGAGATAAGGATGAGGCTTCGTTCACAACAAAGATTGTTCTGATATCACGTCAGTATTTAATAATTATAATAATACCATGTGACGCAAAAAACATCCTGAACATTTGCATGCTTCATTAAGATCTTAGAGTTCACAAATGGTCCACACCTTCCTTCACAGACAAGTTCTTGCAAGATATCCCAAACTGAATGATGTAGTGGATTCAAATCTGTTGAATGCGGTTTCTGTTCCTGTAAGTTGACAAAATTGGGCATGTTGTGTCGAAGAAAATTTTGAGTTGCTTTGATGAGGTGTGATGGAACGCTGTATTTACATAATTGGATTTTTAACTCGCCTTACGTCATTAAGCGGCATTCAGTGGTGTCATAAGTGAGGTAACTGAAATTTATAAGCACGTAAGAGTACACATTCGTCTATAAATGTACAAAGGAAATTCATCTACATAAAGAATACATGCCATTATAGTTATGAAAATTTTGGGATGTTTTTTAGTGCCACCTGGTAATATCAGACAGCGGAGCTGATCAGTTCAACAAAGCATCATAATCAGTCTATAATCTACACGATATTTCATAAAAAAGGGACCCCTTTTTGTTTTTTTCATAGTTTACTCAAATAATGCTCAATTTACATAAAATTTTTACCAGTTGTAGCTGAACAAATACTAATTTAAAATATTTCAACAAAATATGGCAGTTGATTAAATATTTTTTGCTAGTCGTGATGTAACGCTGACGTCATAATGTGTCATTTGTACAAGCTTGATAGTCTCAACTGGTGCTGTTAGTTACTATGCGCCCTGATTCTTTCTGAGACTTTGGCGCTTTATAAATCAATTACTTACTTACTTACTTACTTACTACCCTGTTCTGATGGTGAAAAATCTGGTTATTTATGACAAATTCTCAAATTTTTACAGTTGCAGCCGCAAAAAACATGCTAAGCAATCATCTACTGAGATAGTTAGACTTTCACATGTTAGAGCAAGACAGTTGCGCACTCCAACTGCGGCATTTGAGACCTTGAGCCTTAGGTACCGGTACGTGCATGCCCACCTTGCCTTCCACCTCCCCCATGGGCAGCCTGGGGTTGGGGGGTTGAGCTGTTAGGTAACGTGGGCAGAAAGTTTTCTAGTAGTAGTAGTATTAGTAATAGTTATTGCCATTGTTACTGTTACTGCAGCAACAGTATGCAGAGCTGTAGAGCCCTCTAGATGTCGGTTTCTGTCACTCACTGCATACTGTCAGTTGACCTACATTCTAGTATGTTGCCTTGCTTTCTGTGTCAATGTTGGTCTGCGTTTCTCTGTATAATGTTTTGTCGTGTTGCCGTGTCAGGGAGCTTGCCGGATCCTTTGAAGGCCCAGGAGAACCTGAAGAAGTTTGTGAAGATAATCCTCGAGGATGTGCGTATTCGGAGCCAACTGCTGAAGCTAGTCAGTCCCGACTGCGAGTGCAAGAAGGCTGAAGAAGCCGTCGTAAGCACTATCACTTGTTGCTGCACGCTAAGCATTCATACAACTAAATTGCTACTGCATTCGTGATTGATAACTTGATAAGCATTAGCACAGTTCATCAATTTCTCAGATCTGTCATTATTTTCTTTCATCTGGAGTCATCCATGTGAATCTTTTTTGTAGAGTTTGTATTATTTGAATGGTGATGCACACTACTGTTGCATCTTGTTGAGCTTCAGTTCGTTTTTTCATGCTACAGTTCTGTTTGTACTTTTACCTTGTCTGACTTCCATGCAGTATACACTGCATGGTTCTTACGGTCAGGGGAAGTCGGGGAAAGTCAGGGAATGTAAAAGTACCAGGTTGCACAAGTTAAGAAAGGTGCAGAAAAAGATCTTAACTGTTTTATGCAGACTGCATACAATGGTTCAAATTTTTATTGTAAATTTGTCCCACTGCTCTTGTTTCTAGTTTGATTGCAAGCCATTAAAAACTGACATTGGTATTTTGCGTGAAGAAATTTGTCAGGGAAAGTGATTTATTTTGTCCTGGAAAGTCAGGGAAAATGAATTCTGCAGAGTAGTAGGAACATGACACTGACCTACAGTGTTAGTTGTAGTGTGCTTTGTATGTAAATGGCCAGCCGTTGTTGATCGTAGGTGCTGTTAAATGTTATTATGAAGTAAAATAAACGTGAACAACATAAATATAGTAAAATTAAGTGTTATTTTATGTGCGTTGTGTAAGTAATACAGATTTACAGCAGTCCTAGTTCTCAGGGATTTTATTTTTATTTATGTGTTTTCTTTAAAACATACCTTCCAGATTGCAAATACATTCAGCTCGTAGCAGAAATTGTTATTGCTCTCCTTAATGAAATATTGGACAAGTCAGTCAGATGATGATACCAAGGCATTGTTGGCGGAGCTTTTGGTTACCCGCGAGTGAAGTGTTGACCAGAGTAAACATCGTCTGTAATCTTGGCGATCTGTTAGAGTGATAACTGATCGCTGTAAGGGCAGGCGTAGATTACTGATGAGCCTGTTGGCCACGACTGAACAGTGACCAAGCTGTGATTGTTCAGTAATGCCAACAGTCCAATGTGTGCGAAACGCCCATTGAACAGAAGCTGTGACAGTACGGCTTTAGTAATCTGATGACTGATAACTTAAGAACACACTGAACATTTCTGCTTCATTTTAGTCTTCATATAAGTGTGACATTTCAAATCTTGTAGTAAGGATTGCTAGTGTAAACTGTAAAGACTTTGTTTTTTGTGATGTCAGTAAACTGCAGGAGTGAAAAATTTTTGGTTGTATGAAGTGCATAAAGTAGCTGGAGTTTCATAAATTTAATAATATAACAACTACTGATCTTTGCTGTCTGTAAATATTCAGTTACCATTTGTCTGTTATCATAAATGGAGTTCTGTGAAATGTTGTTTTTTGAGATGGTGTGTGTTTAACGTGTTACGGTTGCGCTGATGTCATTTGTGACAGAGAGAGATACTGAAGAAGCTTGGCAGCCCTGTGCCACAGAACACAGTGTATATGACTGTCAAGGGTCTGCTTGAGCGAATGGCTCCTGTGTTGATTGACGGCATGGCAATCACGGCTCTGCTGGGTCTGGTTGATACGTCCATTAAGTCTTCACTGAATGATGAAGATGACATCGATGGTGTCATCGATGCTGAAAATCCTGTCGGAGCCGGAATGAAACTGTTGTTTGTGAGTTAAGCTGGGTTATATTTTGCATTTGTTATTCGGAAATGCTTAAAGCCTAAAGCCTTAAAACTAGCAACTGTAGGTTTTCAGTTGGACTCCACATTGCAGTGAATCTTACCAAATTTTGACGATAATTTTGAAATAATGTAAGAACTCGAAACTATACTTTTTGCTGGATTCCAATTTGCAGTACATTGTCTCACAATTTTAGGATCACTTCAAAATCATGTATTATAAGATTTTTGTACTTTTCGTAAATTAACTCAGAGGAATATTTAAAACATGTCATTACAGTATTGTTTATTATTTGCAGTGTTGAAAAAAATAACTTTACTTTTCCAGTTAAGTCCTCCATTTCGGTGAATTGTACAAAGTCGTTGCATCCGTTGATGTTTCAGCTGCTGTCGACAGTGTATCCAGTAAGCTTCCAGCAGGGTGCTGTCTATGAAACTCTTATTGCATTTCTCCAGTACAATGACGAAAAAGTTGGTAAGTTACGGCATTTTTTGCTTGAAAAATTTGCTGGTTTGGTCACGTTATGTATAGTTTATGGTACAAGATACATGTCCTCATTAATGCTGATTGGGAGCGTATTTGTTTGTTAGTTCAGTAAAGCTTTTAGTGTTTTTAGTATTTTTTATTGCTATTATTGTTTGGGGGATAATTGTAACTAATGAAGCTTTGTGTTTATTTCAAGTGTCTGAACTGTGGTGTTGACAAAAGCTATCATTACAAATGTTGGATTTGTTAAGCTATTCATAGAGACTGATTATGCATGTACGTAATATGTTTGTTGTTAATAATTTGTCATGTGCCATGTTTTGCAGTGGAAGGTGTGCTGCAGATATTCAAGAACATTGGACATATGATGGAACAGTCTCATTCTAACATTTTTGCGTAAGTTGCTACTGTATAATTGTTATACACCGTGTTCCAAAATTAGCGACCCTTTTGCTTCAAACATGCCTAATTTAGTTTGTAGTCTATGGATTTCAATGAAATATTGTACACTGCACTATCTTAACATTACTTACGGTCACACCTATTATGACATTTGCACCTTACCGTGTGTGCTCAGTGTAACATCATTATGACATCATAGTTTGTTTACTTTAAAGTTACGTTCAATACATTGTTATTGACAAAGGGATCAAGCAGCAGCGTACCCGCCTTAGACTAAGAGCTTGCATCAAGGCCAAAGGTGGCCACTTTGAGCTCAGTTTTAAATACTAGTTCAGTATGATTGTCTCAATGACTGTTTCAAATTTTGTAAAAAAAATCTGTCAGGTATTAACGATTTTACACTAACTTATCTGTAGGGTGGTCGCTAATTTTGGAACCAGCGTACATTTTGCTGTTATATTTTTGTAAGCATAACACAGTGGACAGACACCTGAATGAAGCAGTTGTTGAACTCGTTGCGATGCTTAATGTGTAGTATGCTCTTGACGTGTTTCAAAGCTAGCACAGATAAAACTCAGTCAGATGATGACACCAAGGCATTGTTGGCGGAGCTTCTAGTTACCCGTGAGTGGAGTGTTGACCAGAGTAAACATCGTCTGTAATCTTGGCGGTCAGTTAGAGTGATAACTGATCGCTGTAAGGGCAGGCGTAGATTACTGATGAGCCTGTTGGCCACAACTGAACAGTGACCAAGCTGTGACCGTTCAGTAATGCCAACAGTCCAGTGTGTGCGAAACGCCCATTGAACAGAAGCTGTGACAATGCGGCTTTAGTAATCTGATGACTACTGAATGCCGACTATGCAAGAAATTGATGCAAATTTAATTAGGTTGTTTGTTGTAGACTTAATGTATAGTTTCAGGACTGTTAGATTTAGCATGCATGTTTTGAGATTAACGTTCTGTGTAATTAATGACCATTAGTGCTTCAGGGGCCAATTTACAAAACATCGTAAGACAATCGTAAAATTGTCGTAAAATCTTTGCAACTTTGTCATATCTTCGTCATAAATCAACAAGTTACGATGTTGGAAGATTGTCGTAAAAATGTTGTATCCGAATTTTGGAAGCTGATTTTACAACATCGTAACTCGCTCGCAATTTTGTCATAACTCTGTAGTTGCTAAAATTAGCCAGCCAATCAACCACCATTAAGTTGACCTCAACCACGACCTCAACCAATCGCAACGCAGTGTCACTGAGCTGGGCAGCGCACGGTGTTGCACGCTGATCGTCTCCTTCCGCCATTGCCAACGGTTACCAATGTAAACAATAACAAGCGAACTGATTTCACTGCCTGAAGTTACCGCAAACGAAATTTATACATATCACGGCACTATATGAGAATTATATACTAATGAAAAATTAAAATAATTGCTCAAGCATGCTAGATGCTGTCGTACGACAGCTAATGAGCTGTTGTACATTTTGTCAAAACTATATCATATGTTTGTCATAACTTTCTTGTACAATTTTTTGTAAATCTCGTTTTATCACAAATCTGTCGTAAACCTGCCATGTGTCGTAAATTTGTCCTACAATGTTTTGTAAATTAGGCCCCTGGTTCACTTCTATCTCTGTCCATTTTTTTCTATTTATGTCACTTTTATTTGATCATTAATTAGCGCTTCATTTCTGTTCAGTACTAGATAAGTAGTCAGCATGTAATTATTCCAGTTTGCCGAGTTACATGGATGTTGGTTTCGAACACTTAAATGATTACTATAAAAGACTTGACATGACATGGATGTCAGCCTGTCAGCGCAGTGTTTGAAGTACTTGTGACTGGACTGTGCAGGCGGCTGCTACCGTTGCTCATGTCCTTTGTGAAGACTGGGAGTCCAAAGCAGGCAAAGTACGCCGTGCGCTGTATCGATGCAACGTGTCGCTCTAAAGACGTCGTTTTCAAACAACTGTTTGAGGTTTATTCACTGTCTGTTGATTTATCGCATCGGTTGCTGAGAATTTGCAGTTTTTACCCTTAGATTGCTTTGTTGTTAGCAGTTTTGGTACATCGACACATAATTTCATAGCTTGGTAAATGCTGAATAGTTGCTACTGTTGAGCGTCTATGTGATGATTTATTTTCGTCATTCATTTTTGGGTAAACTTTTTGTGATAAAATTAGATGATACAGTTTTGCAGTATATTGCATGTGTTATTTTGTTGTTATTATAATTGCTATATTCAGTTATATCATACTGCTATATCTGGTTATCTTACTGTGCAAGATGACGTGCGTCAGTGCAGTGTGGATAAGTGTGTTGTGAGGAGTGAGGGAAATGTCAGGGAGGCCCTGAGAGACTGGCCATCATAATGAGCAGTGAGCCCTTACCTTCATTGCAGGCAGACTGTTACATCTGCCCAGTGCTGAGGTCGTATTGGCCCAGTGCACATCCCCAAAAAGTAACAGTAACCGAAGGTTATGTAAATGGCTGTGAAGTCGTGAATAAACAGCTTTGAAGCCGAAATCGGAGTCAAAGCCAAAAATTAACTAGTACATAAGCACTGGTAAAGTGTACGATAACTGTTCATATAAAGTTCGTGGGCTCTTGTTTGCTTCCTCGCTTACGGATTTTAGAAACTTTATGGTTTTTGGAGCTTGAAGCCCCACCACCATGACAAGGTGGCCGACCATGGTGGGGGAGTTTAGTGAGCATATGGTAAAAGTTGTGCTGCTGGGAATTTGTTTTATCAAACCAACACTTTGGCAAAATCACAATATTATATAGCACAAAGTCAAAGTAAATAATGCACACAATACTTGCTGTAATAGTTTCGTGTCTAGTTTTTTTACAACGCGTAATCTTTTGTTGGTTATTTCCATGATTAATTTCTTGCAGCAAATTGTTAGTATCACTGTATATGTGCACGTGTGTCAATATTTGTTAGCACCTGGAGAAGAATATTGACATTGAGTCATCTAACCTGTTGACATCTCTGGTTGCTATCGGACACCTGGCTCAGTTGTATCCATCTCTGTTTGCGCAGGCCACTCAGACCGTTGTTTCACGATTTGTTGTCAAGGAGCTGCTCATGCAAGTTCGTGTAAGTGGCTCGTTGTTGTTTGCTCATTTAGAATGAGCTGCAGATTTGCTTTAGTATATCAATATGGGTCACGCTGAGTCTATATGGCCTGTCATGAAGTGTCAATATTGTCTAGTCTTATCTCACTGTGTCCACTGCCATTGATCTTCATTCGGTTTTTGTTTAATGAGCCCATATTTCCAGAGTTACTCCACATTAGGCGGGACTCTGTTTCGTTATTGCTGTGGCAGTAGTTATTCGCTAGCCAAAATGCCCTTGCTGTTGCCGAACCAACAGCATGTAAGGAAGACAGTGTTCCTGCCAACTAGCTGTTTCTACCACCATGCGGCCGAGATTGGTCAAGAATGCTACTGAGAGGGCTGGCTTGGAACCATTGTTTCTCATTGATGGATTACAGTTTTTTTTTGACTTGGGACCTAATTCTGATGCATAGTAAAGTTACCAACGGCAGTAGTTGTCTAGCACACAGCAGTGGTAATCATTGCTGTGGGATATTTTTTAAACTAAGTGCTTTGCAGCATTTGTATTGTCGGTTCTGCTTCAGTACTTATACTAATGGTCCAGTACAGCTAGCGACTGACTTGAGTGCTGGTTGTGGATGCAGACGTCAGGCAGGAAGGCAACTGGTGCTTGGTGTCCTGATGATCTCGTTTCTGATGAAACTCTGGCTAAGGTAAGTAGTGCAATGAGTGTTCATTGAACTTCACCACAGTGCAGTATTTTGCAAGACTAGTGCAGTCCACTGTATGATTTGTTATTGTCATAATCAAGTAGAATGGACATAACACTGTGAATGTGAGCAGTTATTCAGGTGTTTAATTTTTGTGATATTGTAATGCATAGAGCAAAGAGCGGTTTGTTTACACCATTTGATATTGCTAGTTTTTGTTGTGTGAACTGTTTGCATTTGGGATATTTTTGAATATTTTATTTTTATATGAGCATGTTTATAGCAGTGAATTAATCTCAAACAGCGAACAATTATCTTAACTTACTTGTGCAAACAGCGTGCAGTTATCTTTTATGGGACCGAGTCATACCGCTGTGAAATCTCCATTGGCTGTGATGCAAAATTTTGCAACTTTTGAATGGTTGATATGGCAACACTGGTTGATATTGCCACTTTTTTTATCACCGTCATGCTGTTGGCTGAGGAATGGAAAACATTCTGCCTGTATCAGCATTAAAGCAGTGCGGGAATAACTAAGTGTTTATTGATCATGTATTATTACTGTATTATGGCAACAGGTGGCAGGTCTGAAAATGATCGTACGTTGGCTGCTGGGAGTGAGGAGTTCCACTGCTGCAACGGTCAATCCAACCCTTCGTCTTCTTTACTCGATGGTATTGTCCGAAGGAGACCTCACTGAAAGCAAGAAAATCAGGTTTAACCTGCAGCTGCAATCGTGATTTATGACAGGCAGACATTTTGATGTTTTTTGCACGTCGTTATTTATAAGAAATACATTATGCAATTACTTCGGACGAGTGTTGCGGGCTTTTTTCTGAAGAATTTGTTAATGCTTATCCAAGTCACTTGACAGTTTATTGTAGACTTGTGTCTTGGGAGCATTTGTTTCATTACAGCTAGGTACTTGTTTTTGTTAGGCCGTCCATATGTAGTAACAAGAAGCGTTACGTTTTTGCTGTCTTTTTCTACTTTATTTATTTTCATCATTCTTTATTTTCCATTTCTTTGAAACCGGACAGTGGACCAAGATCAGAATTGAGGGAAAGAGGACCCTTACTGGGAAGAATTGAGGCCAGGTTTCAGTGAGATCCATTTAGGAGTTTTGAATGGATGGACTGGGACATTTTACCGCATTCATAATTGATGGCTTGGCCAATTAGCAGTCATGGATCAAGACATTCTGACTTGATGGTGCTAGGTGGCCTACATTAGGCTCTGTATAAGATTTCCAGCTGATTTTGTGTTGGATTCTGGTGCTGTGTAGTTGATTGATGATTTTACTGTTTATGACTGTCGTCGTCGTCGTGTGTGTTAGCAAAGGTGAAATGGCTCGCCTGCGCCTACAGGCAGGTTGTTGTATGCTGAAGCTAGCGCAGGAACCTGTTTATGCCGATGCTATCAGGCTTGACCAATTTCAGACGATGGCTTTGCTTGCAAGCGTGAGTAACTTGCATTGCCTTTATGCATCACAGCTACAACTTGTGCAACTATTGCTGCCATTCTCAGTATTTGACTATTACCTTTGCTTATTGCAAGTTGAGGTGAAGACTTTCTGGGAAACTTGGCGATTGTTCAGTGGCATTTATTACATGCTGAATGTCTCCCAACACTCCCAAGTCTTCAAAAAACAGACAACTTATACAGCAGAGGCCGGCTGTATGTTAAGGACATGATCTGTTTTATTTTGTAAAATGGTCATTGGTTTAAAATGTCAAATATGAATGAATTATTTCTGTTCGTGTTCTTCGTGATATGTAGTCTTCCTGGGGTATGCTCTCCGTTAAGTACCTTCAGTTTTCCCTTATTGTGCATTACTACAGCTGGCCAAGACCGTCTTTATATTAAACATACACAAACTGCTGTAGTCTGGTTCTCCTCATGTTTTGCCCTCTGACCTCCAATAGACACCATTACAAGATTGATGAGGGATATTAGATTATTAGCTCCGCCAAGGAGGTTATGTTTTTGCCGGTTTTTGTCTGTTTGTCTGTGTGTCAGCAAGATAACTCAAAAAGTTATGGATGGATCTTTCTGAAATTTAGAGAAAACGTCGGACATGGCATAAGCTATAAGTAGTTAAATTTTGGGGGTGATCCAGCAGGAATCGTGGTTTCTGGATTACTTTGAAATTTTCGTTACCATTGCATTAAAGGGGGCATAAGGGAACCGCTGGCAAAGTGAATATGGTGATGCCACCCGGCGAATAACAATGCCTTGGCAGAGGTACCTGCGGGCTATGACTGCTTTCTGGTTAGAACTGCCATTACTTTCACATATGCACAATTATAATGGCGAGTTCTTACAATTTTAGGTTTAGGTCGTTTCTGTGTTTGTTTCATATTAGGTTTTTCTGTAAAGCTTAAACTTTCTGTTCCATTGCTGTAAAGGTTAAGCTTTCTGTTCCATTATTATGTGTGAGTGCATATTGCCTGGAAAGGACGTCCCCGAAATGACCTAGACTGTGTTGGGTGGGGCGTTAAACCCTATTCATTCACTCATTCTCCTAATGTTATTATCACCGATGTTATCGCGTGTGTCCAGGATGAATGTGCAGAAGTGAGGACGACATTCATACAGAAGCTACACAAAGGCCTGATGTCACTGCGTCTGCCGCTGCAGTACCTGAGCATCATGTGCTTAGCTGCTAATGAGACGGATAAGAGTCGGCGGACTGTCGTGAAGCAGATGTTGACAGCGAACGTCAACCGACGACGCGAGTACCTGCGACAGAACTCCATCGCTAATAGTTAGTTTCAACCCTGTTTTCACACCGAATGGAAAACCTGTAACACTTACATTTATAGTCATCAGGAGACATTTATTTGTGTGATTCTTACTGTCAGAAATAGTTTAATAAAGATGTAGGGTTACTGTTGTAATGCTTCATTTCTTTAATGTTTGGTTAGGCTCGTGGAAGGGCATTTAGCTTGCAAAAACACTGCTGCAGCAACACACAAAAGTTGAGTTTCAGGAGAACGTGGCCTAACCTGAAAATAGGTAAGAAAAAATTGGCGAATTAAACGAAAACTAGAAATTTGGGGCAAAGCCCAACGTGAGTCCGCCCGGCGCCCTAAGTCCGATTGGGGGAAATTGGGGGGGTAAAGA
>Ga0209671_1002252_pt1 | contig 17451 bp, 14 predicted proteins | sample WorMetHERISLAND2_2_FD_187401 | JGI IMG/M metagenome (GOLD analysis project Ga0209671, IMG submission 187401) | Marine gutless worms symbiont microbial communities from Max Planck institute for Marine Microbiology, Germany - Olavius geniculatus... | ecosystem: Host-associated > Annelida >...
GTTGTTGACTAATGATGCGGCGTCGGTGCGTCCTGGCTGGCAATCGCTAATGACCATCGGGATGTATACAGTGAACGAAGGTCGATTATGTCGAGAAAGGAGAGCGATTCACGCCAGATTCACGCCGGATTCACGCCGAACAGAGGCCGAACATTTAAACGATTCACGACAGAACTCGTAACTTACTACGAGCGTCGTACTGTATTTAATATTTATTCATTCGTTATCTACAAGTCTTTACAGGAATAAAGCGACAACGAGAATTTTATTCAGTACACGATCATGCAGTACAGTTCTGAGTGCCTGCTTTTGATTGTTAGTTTTATTTCATGACTACTTGCAATTGCATATTGCAATTCTAACTCGTGTGATTACGCCTCATATGCATCTGTAAATCTGTTGGAAAAAATGCAATCGACTACTTCGCATAATCGAGTCGATTTGTAGTTCTTTGAAATGAACTATGCAGCTGCTGAAGCAGTATTGGTTTTGAATACTTTATAGGCATGCTGGTGAGTTATGAGACATTATGACAGCGAAACGCCGAGAAGGGAGGGGCACTGCTATAATACTGTTATTATCACTCTACTCGGAGTGGCGGGGCACAGTAATTAACTTTGGCGGACGACGACGACGGAGCGACAGAGCATCTTTTGATGAAAGACTCGACTCACACGTTCCAATGAGCACAGTTCTAAGGACGCAACCGACTTTCACCGAAACTTCCCTGTCGCCGACACAAACCATGAAACGGGCATGTCGCGGGGAAGTTTCGCGCTTTTCAGCCATCTCGGTTGCGACAAAGTTCGTGACAAGTCATCGACAAATCTGTTTGTGTCGCTCTAATGGAATTCAGTTTGTGACAACACACGGGAAAAGTTCGCGACAAATTCTGGGGAGAGGTTTCGGCGAAAGTTGCGGACGCGGATCGTGAAAAGCCGCGAACTATGTCGCAAAGTCGGCGTAATGGAATTTGAGCTAAAATGCGCGTGGTACACACGTTGCGGGTTGTCAGCGGAATGAAAATCGCGGAGCCGACCGACAGTCGCTGGTCCCACTCCCGCACTGCAACGACTTGCTTGCTGCTTGGTCTGTGACGTCACACAGCATGCGATGACGTCATTTCTCTGACTGATAGATCCCAGCAATCTTTTTGGCGTGACGGCGGCCATTGCAGCGGCGACGCGGAGCGACGCGCAGGCAGGGGTCGGTGGCGAAGGGAAAATTGTGTTTTGAGAATTGGGCCTCGGCGCTCGCCATTGGTTTGGATCAACACGTGTCGATCAGAAGGCGTTGTCGTCTAATAGCTGCCAGTGCCATCACATGCATGCGTCAAGTTGCAGAACGAATGCAGGTCCACTCCAGTCCAATAACTTCCACCGTCGTGACGACAGTGTTCGGATATAATCTCCCCAGACACAACCTCTTAGGACGAAATCCCCTTTTCCACTGGGGTAGAACGAAAAAACCCCTAGGACACAACCACCCCCTTCTAGGAAAGAACACCTGTCTACCGGTAGTCCGTGTCCCAGATAGATTATTTTTGAAATAATTTACAGAAATGGCGTTATGTCATAAAAAGGTTATGTTTGGGGAAGGGGAGAAGGGGTTTGTTTTTACTTTTCGTGACGCCGGGCTGAGCTGCGTCCGGTGAGCTGCTCGTGCATCAGCCATGTGCGCAATGTCGCTGTCGTGTTCAGACACTCCGCAGATGTTCGATATAAACGAAGATGAGCCGATGTCTATACACCGTGTCCCAATAAAAGAACTATACTAACTTGTTTTTCTCACAAATTTGTAATTTTTTTTTTACAAATTTTGATAACTTTTGGCACAGTAATGGCCAAGACGATAGGATTAGGTCTATGCGATGTGTTACCATTTTTCACCTGACCAAAACGAACGAACTTTTGGTTCTGCTAACTGAACAGCATTTTAATTTATAGCGTGCCAAGTAGCTAGAACATTTACTGCAAACAACAGCTTAGCGTTATGCAACAATTTGAAGCATCTGCGTTTTACACCGTAATGTATTGACATAAATTAGATGAGATAGAAAATAAGTGCATCTCGCATCGTTTTGGCCATCTTTGTGCCAATTATTATCAAAGTTGGTGAAAATCTGACGAAATTCCGACAAAACAATTTTGCTTAGTTTTTTTTGCATCCACCACTCGGCTGAAAACGGCTGATTTCGATCTGTTAGTTTCGATTCGATTTGAGTTCGATATTTGTCTATACGCACCTCTTATACGCAGCACAGATGCGGATTTTGTCGTCCACCAGCAAGAACTGTAAAACGCTAACGCAGGATAATTATGATATGCGACCGCATGTTAATTGTACACCAAGGACGCCAAAGTGGAACTACTGGCTGCCGAAGAGTATTATTTTGTCAATCCAGTGATGCAAATTTGTTCATTATTATTTTCTGTTAGGTCTATTTGCGGTTTCATTCTCACCGTGGCGACGAATTTGACCAGTTTACCTTATCAGATGAACCAAAGTCGCATATTCTAAGTTATCAACCGGTATTTTTGTAATTTTTGGTGACTTTGATCTGCTGGAGGTAGGCGGACCGAGGATAAACAGTCGCCATCGCTGATGAAGCGTCTACATGGCTTAGCGGCGCACGCCTAGTGAGGGGTCATCAAAATCGTCTCGATGCGTGTGGGCGAAGTAGCTGCATGTTAAGCCAGTTTGGTCCACGACTGGCTGGCGTCAATAATTCACAGTCTGGCGTAGGCCTACGTGTAAGTCGTGGGTGTTAAATAAATCTCGACCTAGGCCTATATGTAACGACGTAGCAATTAATTTCGGCGCAGCGCTGTTAACACCGACTTGCGGATCAGCTCTCTCAGCCGCGCATGTCGGGATTATGTGCTCGTATACCGCAGCACGGTGGAAGAACATACTGTAAAATTAATGATTTCCTGATGACTAGTTAATAATTTCAGCAGGTACTTCAATACGCAGCCTATACGTGTCATTCTGGACGTTGTCGCAACAGCGCAAGTAGGCCTATCACTTCCAGTTATCTCCGTGTAACTTGGACGCGAGGAGATTAGTAATAGCCCGTTTACACGATCAAGCAAACATCGAGCAATTATATTATGTTAGCTGGACGAGCCAGCTCGTCGAGCCAGCTTCATGGTGTAAACGGTGTATAAGTTAACGAACGGCTTCGAGATTATGGCGCATTCAATGCACATACATCGATTAACGACAGCCGTGGTTGCATCTAATGATAGCACCACAAGACATCGACATACATATACTTAATTGGATCAGTTAGATTAGTTATGTCAACGCTGACAAGTCATGTCGGTGTTCTTTTATTTTGCCTAGGCCTACTTCAATTTTGTCTAATCCCATTTTGCCTGCGCTTACGGTTAGGCCTAAAGTTAGACTTAGGAATCTCAGCTTGGCTTTAAAGTTTTTTTTCCGTAAGTAGGGACATACATTTATCAAAAACATAGTGGCCCCAACTCCCCTTGAGTCATACAAAAATGTTGTCTAGCTCGTAGACTAATTATGCGAAATGGGACTGCTCCGACATGTCAGTGTGTGCGCGCACGTCATGCCATCATTCTGTCAGCGCGTGTTCGCCACACTTCGCCAGATTGAGGGCGTTCGTGCACTCCGGTCTATAGGGGCTTTTATCCTTACACTTGATGGACGCAGTTTGCACCCAGTGAAACATTAAGGTTTGGGGTTTCGTTAAAAAAGCATGCAAAATTGCTTGTCACCAGAAGCGCTTTTTTAGCTAAAAATGTACACCACAAACCGTTTGGCGGCTGGACTCTGTCGGACCGGCTGGTGGAGCTTAAAGCGGTCCTACAAGCCCTTAGCTAAACTAAAGGTGTAAAACCCCCGAAAAGGGGAAGGGGAATGAAACGCAAAAAGAGCTAAAAAGAGTACGGTAGGGAAAAAAATAGTAAAAAATAAAGAAATAAAGAATAGAAAATGGGAGTGCATGGAGAAAAAATAAAGCGAAAAAGAGAAAATTAGGGGAAATTGAACACAATTTCGACTTTGGATTTGGAGGAAGAGAAGCCTCTGCAGATCTGACCGTGCTCGCACTTGTCATCAGCCACGCCGACCACACTCGACGCTTCTTGACGGAGGATACTCGCCGGTTGCAGTCGATTGTGAGTGCCGGCTCACGTATCCTGATTCCGGCGTACAAATCAGATGGTGAGAGAGATCGCATCGTGACGCCGCCACGCCGCCGACAACTGCAATGATGGCTTGAAAGTTTCGCTGTAGATGATTCAGTTTCGACTCCGTTTGTGCGCAACACTGCTGGATTGTCGGGCGGAGCGGAATCGGAGCGCGAACGAAGCGGTGAGCGGAATTCGCAGAGGAAATAGACTTCGGCGCGGAACGGCAAAAAAGTCAGCCCGCTCCGATAACAGTCAGTAACAAATGAATGACTAATGCAAAACAATTGCAAATATATTTTATGACTTCATAAAAACATGCTTTAAAGGCATTTTAAAATGTTTTAGATTCGGTTACGCAAAATAAAACACAAATTTTTTTACAGGTAATCGGGTCAGTATTTTAACTTTGAATGCTGAACGGTTGAAGGTTTAGGCCTTGTTGATTATTTTATTTTGTAATTTATAGCTTTGTGCGAAAAGCGTATAATATCACTCGATAGCGAGCGTACATTTAATGGTGCACATAATGCAAGCGAATTCCTATTGAAACAGTGGCATCGATCACACAAATAATTACAATTCATGCTCTTCTTATTATGTGTGCTTATTATACGCTTAATTCGTTCAAACAATTCAAGCCAGATTGCAAACTGAGTTGCAATTATGTTATGAGCGTGAACTGATTTAAACGCTGACTTGCGCACGCTGTCGGCAATTGGTGCTGGGACGAGACAGGGACATTCATCTAAGACCTGGAAACGTTAATCAGTTTTGGTCGGCTAATACACGGTGTTTCATAAAAGGGACTCCTTTTTGTTTTTCTCATAATTCACTCAAATGATGATCAATTTACACAAAATTTTCACCAGTTGTAGCTGAAGAAAGACTAATTCAAAATATATAAACTAAATATGGCAGTTGATTAAATATTCTTTGCTAGTCGTGACGTAATGCTGACCTCATAATGCCTCGTGAGTACAAGCTTGCTTGTCTCAACTAGTGCTGTCAATTGCTATCCTGTTTCGATGGTGAACTTAATCTGGTTTACTAATGAAACATGAGGAACATGGGGACATGAAATCAGGCGTCTTGCGATCCAAAAAAGCAACCATTTTGCAAGCTCAGTGTGATAGTGCACTGTCTTGCTCGAATGCGTAAAAGTCCAACTATCCCCACAGACATGTAAATGCGATCGCTTTGCACGTTTTTGTAGCTGCAACTGTAAAACTTCTAAAATTTGTCATCACCGACCCAGATTTTTCACCATTGGAGCAGGATAGCAACTGACAGCACCAGTTGATAATGATAATAATAATGATAATGTCTAACAGTATCAACTCACAGCGGAGCTGAACAGTCTATAACAATAAAATACAGTTGAACAAAATACAATAAAATGACTAAACTTACATAAAATCATACTTTGAGACTAGCAGGCTTGTACTTGTGACATATTATGACATCAGCGTTACGTCACGCCTAGCAAAGAACATTTAACCAACTGCTATATTTAGTTTAAATATTTTGAATTAGTATTTCGTCAGCTACAACTGGTAACATTTTTATGTAAATTGATCATTATTTAAGTGAATTATGAGTAAACCAAAAAGGGGTCCCTTTTTATGAAACACCGTGTATATTGAATAAGTGGAGTGAGTGAGTGAGAGTGTAAGCACCGCATGACAGTGACAGTCGACGTCAAAGTGTGTCAGTAGTTACGTTAAGTTACTGAGTACGCTGCTCCACGGCAGTAAACCAATATTATTCACGTGCGAAACCAAGGCTTGGCGTGAGGTTCAGGTTAGATTGATCATTGAAGCCGCCAGATTTATCGCAGATGGACGATTTAACGACTGTTTTATGTCAATTCGCTCGCTAATACCAGCATGTTCATTTACAGTCATATTTAATATAAACGGCGAAAATGTCAAGGTAAAGGTGGTGTATAGCTCTTGATAGGAACTACGGAGCGTCACCTGCCATATGGGATCACACAGTGTTATCTGGCAGTTGCCACCCGACATAAAGGAACGCGCCCGCTTTTTTGTTCTGTGCCATCAGCTGACGTGACATTTTATTTTGATTTATTTTTCAATTTTGGTCATAATATTGTTTTGACGCAGCCATCACTGTCGTGTTATCTGCATGTACAGACGAATCGTGTGGGTATGATATGGCGGACTTTTTACCTCCGCCAAGGTGAACGTAGTGAACTGATGGAGATTAAGAGATCGTTTTTTTCTGTCTATGTGTGTCTGTGCACAACTGTGACTCAGCATGCATGACGTCGTTGCTATTGTGACGCCTTGGCATGACGTCACAAGGGGTCAGCTATTTGCCATGTCATTTATATTTATTTTTTTACCGATCCCCGTTGCCATGGTAACAAAATTTGAGACAAAATGGACTATAACTTGTCTTGTGTAAAAAAATATCTGCGAGACTTTTGCGTCTATAGGAAGGTTTTTAGAAATGGGCCGTCTTGTGCTACCAATAGAATTCTAACCCGATCGATTCTCGTTGCCACAGCAACAAAATTTAAGACAAAATGTCCTATAGCTCGACTTGTGTAAGAGATATCTTTAACATCTTTGCGTCTAACGGTGGGTTTTAGAAGACGAGTTGTTGGATAAGGCCAATCTAATTCTACTGCGACCTACCCTTGTTGCCATGGCAACGACAATTGTAGAATTTGGCCAAAAATTAATAAAAATGGTAGACGTAATAGTAGTAGGCCTAGTAGTTGTTGTATTTGTAGCTTGGTTATGGTAGTAGTAGTAGTAGCAATGTTTGAATTGTTTCACTTGGCGTAGATATGCACTCTCACGAGCGCCTTTTAGTTTGTGTAGTGTGTTTTCTTGTTTTAATTGTCTTTTTTTTTAATTTTTACGCGCGATAGCAGAATGCTTCGCGCGTCTTAGTCATGGCCTGGGCGTCTATCCGTCTGCCCGTCTGTCCGTCCGTCCGTTCGTCACACCCTGGCACTGTATCAAAACGGCGACACCTAGAATCACGAAATATTTACTGTGGGCTGCCTCAGGGTCTCTAGTTTTTCGTGGCAAAATTTCGTGCCCCTGGGTGCGGGGGTTTCCCTCAAACGAGGGCGTCAAAAGGGGTATCCTCCTAAAAATACGTTATTTTGCCGTTATTGGCTCGTATAGTGTGAAAACGATTGCAGATAGGTACAGACATGCTGCTTATCATAAGAAGTACTGATAACAGGCTTTTTAGATTTATCAACGTCGATGACTTTGAACGATCTTGAACTCCCCTCCTCCAAAAAAGGTTTTAGTGAATTTTTTTTGGCAATTTTTGGATGCAGCGCACATTTCAACACTGAATTGCGACTAAATGGCTGGAGCTAGACCAAGACAACCTGCATATGAAATTTTCAGCATTAAACGTAGATTTTAGCAGTCCAAGTCCCGACCACCTAAGTTCAAGGAGGCCGGCGCAGGCGAGCGTCAAATACGACTACCCCACTAAAAAGTGGTTATTTTACCGCAGTTAACTCGTGTAGCGTGAAAACGGTTGCAGATAGGCACAGACATGCTGCTTATTATAACAAGCAATACTGACAAGCTTTTTATTGGTGTCAACGTTGATGACCTTGAATGACCTTGAACCTCCAAAATAGGGGTTTGTAGTGAATTTTTTTGGCAATTTTCGGCTGCGACACACATTTTAAGAGTGAATTGCGCCGAAATGGCTGAAGATGGACCTGGACAACATGCGTATGACATTTTTAGCATAGAACGTACATTTTTAGGAATCTAAGTTTTGATCTCTTAAATTCAAGGAGTCTTCCGTACGGTGGCCTCAAATTGAAGTATTCTTTCAAGATGCATTATTATCTTCTTGCTGTCGGCCTACACTGATTGCCAAAGTGGCAGGACTGCTGCTATCGCGCGTCACGTGAGATTTGCTCAAATTACTTGTGTATTTTTACCACAACCTGCGTTTAAATTTTTTTTTTGTATATTTTACCTAGCTGTCCTTGTTCAATTTCTTTTATTTCATTTCCATTAATGAAACACTTTTAGTTTGCGTTGTCAGATCAAACAGTTTTAGCTTGTGTACTATTTTTGCAGTACAAATACGTAATCATGGAAATGGAAATGTTTATTATGTCCTTGACTGCGGGTCTTGTGAACGTGGTTTGAGCGGATTAGCATGGGTGTGATCCTGCTCAACTGCCTGACTCTGGGCATGTACCAGCCGTGCGTCGATGAGATCTGCTCGACGGTCCGATGTCGAATCCTGGCAGGTTGCGATCACCTCATTTTCGCGTTCTTCGCCGCCGAGATGTGCGTTAAGATCGTCGCGATGGGCCTGGTCGGCAAGAAGGCCTATCTCGACGAAACGTGGAACCGACTCGACATGTTCATCGTCATCGCAGGGTCAGTCCATTTCAGTTTCAGTACCAGAACTTTGAAGACTTACTGTACACGTACTACGTGTACAGTAAGTCTTCAAAGTTTTGACTGCTTTAGGTTTATGTAGCGTTTATTAAAGCTTTCATAAAACACATTAAAAGCGCTTGAACAGGACATCTTAAATCTGTTACTTCTTTACTTTTTTCAAGTTGGAATGCTTAACGGTACAACTTTAAGCCCGGTATGTACGGATGCCACTGTAGTAAGACGTACCTGGACGACTTTACCTATTCATCGTGTCTAGACTACCTGAGCAAAAAATATTCGATACCGGAATCCGTAACTTGCTGCACACACTACTACGGCATTACAGTATGCGCGGCTGATAACGTTTTTTGGCCTACCGTACTAACGATTGTCTCTCTGCCTATTTATCTGTTGTCTGTCAGTAACGTATTATTGTGACTAAATAGTACGTTGTAGAGGGGCGGGAATGGTGTCGTTGAATAGGGCGAGATAAGATGAGTTTTTGTAGGCTGTCAATAGTAATTATTTTTTATCTGTAGCGGTTTGGCCGCAATTTGAATGCAGCCATCTCCCGCACGCGTATCGTGTTTTAGCGTTCATTGTAGCGTTCGATATAGCAGTATCACCACAGCGTGTATCGGATTGTAATCACTCTGTGAAATCGCTTTCTTTTCGCGACCGGAAGTCCGACGCTGGCCTTCAGATATAGGCGATACGGTCGGCACACTCTAGCGACAGCTAAGCCTCTTGTTTTCTTTCAGTTACGCACACTGGAGAGGTTTCGTTTAAGGCGGTGATTACTGCTAGTGGTGCTGCATAGTCTATAATACATGAACTGGTCACTTATTGTATTCTGCGAGCAAGTAGACTTGTTAAAATCATGCAGCAACAAGTTACAGTAATCTAATAAGCGACACTGCAGTCTATTGGTCTTATTGGGCTATTTCCGTGAACCCAGTGAACGGGAAAAAATTATGTATTCACTCTTGTGCGTCATTCTCTCTGTGTTTTTGTCTGTCTGTTCGCAGCGTCACGACGTCACTATAGCAATGACGTCATTACGTCACCAGCAGATTGTGTGTTGTTTGTGACGTCACCAGCAGGCAGCAACAACGCTGGCAGGGAGAGTGGCCAGTGCTATAGATATAGCTATTAACACTGGGAAAGACTGAATATATTTTATAGTTAATTAATTTAACTAACAAATTTACAGCAATGCGTTTAAACTAATATTCGTAAAAATTCACTTGGCGGTGATAATGCTCGCTTACGAGCGCCTTCTAATTGCTATATATGTAAAAAATACTTACCAGTTTACAACTGTGTGTAAGCCGAGGTACAGCCCATTTTGTCTTAAATTTTGTTGCCATGGCAACAAAGGTCGGTCAGGGTAAAATACAGTTAGCAGCATTTGATGGCCCATTTCCGAAAACTCCCTCACAGATGCAAAAAATCTCCCAGATATTTTTTTACACAAGCCGAGTTATAGCCAATTTTGTTCCAAATTTTGTTGCCATGGCAACGGTGGTCGGTCGGGGGAAAATGCGGTTGGCAGCATCATCCCCGAAAACCCTCTATAGACCCCCGTATAGACGCAAAAAGTCTCGCAAAAATCTCTTACGCAAGTCGAATTATAGCCAATTTTTTCCCAATTTTGTTGCCATGGCAACGGGGGTCGGTCGGGGAAAATGAAATTAGCAGCATTCGATGGCCCATCCCCGAAAACCCTTCTATAGGCGCAAAAATCTCGCAAAAATCTTTTACGCAAGTTGAGTTATAGCCAATGTTGTCCCATATTTCGTTGCCATGGCAACCGGGGTCAACCGGGGGTAAACATAAATGTCACCTTAATTAGGCCGATCCCGAAAACCATATCCTAGAACCAAAAATTACGACTCTATCTTGCACACAACGAAAGTTATAACAGTTTAAAGAATGTCATTTTCCCCATAGCCGCCATTGTATTTTTTTTCGAATTTTCCGAATAAATAAGTCAAAAATTAAATCTTTATTTTGTGACATTAAAAAGGCACTTTTTCGCGCAGAACCGCGTCATTTGACTATTAAACGTAAAAATCGGTCTAACGGACTCGCCTGTAGGCGAGTTCAAGCACCAAAGAGTGTAGTAGGCCTAAATTTCGAACGGGAGGGGTGTATATTTCACCTATATGGGGAGCAAAAGCCCTAAGCGGATTGAGCCCAAATTTTTTTGTTTGTAGGGGTCCACGACATAATCACACCATTCAAATTTGGTGACGATCGGTTCAGGGGTTTTTGGTTGGCTGGGGGTTAAAGTTTGCCTTTTTCCATAGACTTTGAAGGTCGTCCTTACAACACTCACACTATCGTGTGAGGTGTGATTGTTGGTACAAATTGTTGCGTTACTGGCTGCCAGCACGAAATATTTTAACAGCTCATATAATGATTTTAATGCCGGTTCTTGTCCGTTAATTTAGCCGCACACGAATTAACCGTTAGGTTTAGGGTTACGGTTAGGGTTCAAGATAGGGCTAAGGTTAGGATCAGGTTTAGGGTTATGCTTAGCGTTAGCGTTAACAATAATAATTCGGGTGCGGGTGAATTAGCGGACAAGTACCTTAATGCCACTTTATACAAATTTCAGGTAGAGATTAGATCTTAACCTGGGAAGATGAATTACTTTTGGAACCAGACTTTGGGAGTTATCGTTATGAACAATTTGCAGCGCTGACGTAACTCGGACCGGGACTTCTATGCATCGTCCTGATTGACGTGGCAATCAATCAGTATCATATAGCAGGCTTGTTGGCCTAGAACACTGCCGTCAAGTGGATAATGGAGGCGAAACAGCTACAGGTGGCAAGAAGTGGTGAAAAATACCCGGGCACCAAGCAACGCTCTCTCACTTCATTGCCGCATGTGCTGTTCGTCAGTTGCTGCGGCTGCTGCTCTGTCTGCCAGGGAGACTGCAGTCTGCAAATCTGCTGAATACAACAAGCGTAGCCTGCGAGTGAAGGGAAAAATCCAAAGACGCACCTGGAAGTCGGGCAGCAAAAAAGTCCTGATACTTGTTTGCCAATTTCTTCAATTCTTTATTTGTGCTAACCCGAGTGTTTTTTAAGTTCTTGCTGAGTCCATCATCACACGGTCATTTTTTGAGGTTCGCAAAATCTAAAAATTTGGAAGTATTTGTTCGTGAACTAATCTCATGCGGAGATGACTCGTTGTTCGCACACGCCCCTGGAGTAGGATGTGTATTTCTGGGTATAGCTCGCTGCACGGCGGTTAGGACGTGCTTGTTGCAGTTTTACTTTTTGCCGCTGCTCGTGCAGACGGCAATGCTGTTTACGATGATTTACTACGGCGCTGAAGCTGAGCATCTTGGCGCGAGCGCATGCCGTAAACAGCCGGACATCCAAGCGACTGCACGCGCTTCTATATCAAAATGATCTACATCTTCTATCTCAGAGCTGCTGCGATGTCACACTGTGTATTCACTCCATTTAATCTTCATTCGCTGCTGTGCATCGATCGCTGTTTGGTAGCACCATTTTTCTAGGCCTACCACATTATCCTATCTTGCGTATTTTCAGTGTTTTCGCGATATTTTATGTGCATGCATTTAAGTTTTTTTTTGTTCAGTTTCGAGCACCGAAGGATAACGGCTGCAAAAAATTAATGCTTGTCAACAGAACTAAAACGCCGCCATTTTCGAGACAAATTTTTTAAACGCGAAAATGATATTTTCGTAATTTTATCGAATGTTGTAAAGTAGACCCATATCTGCATAAAAATTACTGAATTTTGCATTACTGCATATTTAGCAACTTGAAATCAGACGTTCACGAGCATTACAAACGGTCTCGACAGCGAAGATCCGTACAAGCCAAGAGGTCTATGATACAAGCCGATGTTAATGGAGTAAAATAATGTTTCCAAATATTACATTTTTGCGCGCGAGAGCTAGCATACATGTACGCCGTAGCTAGCTATAGGGCGTATTAGCTACGGTAATTCTGTCCGTCTATCTGTCTGTCCGTCTTGGTGTCTGTCACGTCTCGGTACTGTTCCAAGACCAGGTGAGGATGTAACTTTATTTTCGCGGGAGAGATATGATTTGCCACCCCTATAACGTAAGGTTTGTGTTTTTTATTTACTAACTTCATGTTTAGCGTAGCTTTTCCTATACGTTTAGAGGGTATAACTTGAGAAAATTGATGTCGCTTGTTGTAGAGTGGTGGAGTATGCTGTCGACACTCAGAATCTGAATCTGTCGGCAATTCGAACAATTCGCGTGCTTCGTCCCCTCCGAGCGATCAACCGCATCCCAAGTGAGTCTCTCTCTCTATACGCATTGCACTGCTCTTGCCTGCGAAATATGCATTCTTTTAGGTTTAACCTTTGCGACTTTCCAGTGTTTGAATTGCCGGGAGGGAGTTGAGAAATCAACCCCCAGCTGTTTTTTGAACCCCCTAACACACTGTCAAATTATGCACTTGGGATCAGCTATGTAGGGCCTACTACATGGTGTTCCATAAAAAGGGACCCCTTTTTGTTTTTCTCATAATTCACTCAAATGATGATCAATTTACACAAAATTTTCACCAGTTGTAGCTGAAGAAATACTTATTCAAAATATTGCAACAAAATATGGCAGTTGATTAAATATTTTTTGTTAGTCGTGACGTAATGCTGACGTCATAGTGTGTCACGGGTACAAGCTTGATAGCCTCAACTGGCGCTGTCATTTGCTACCCAGCTTTGATGGTGAACTTAATCTGGTTCGCTAATGAAAAATGTTTATCGAGTCAGCACTAAGCAACATGGGGACATGAAATCAAGCGTCTTGCGGTCCAAAAACGCAACCATTTTGCAAGCTCGGTGTGTTAGTGCACTGTCTTGCTCGACCATGTGAAATTTCAACCATCCCCACAAACACGTAAATGCGATCGCTTTGCACGTTTTTGTGGCTGCAACTGTAAAACTTTAAAAAAATTTGTCATCAGCGAACCAAATTTTTGGTCATCGGAGAAGGGTAGCGATAGACAGCACCAGTTGATACTATCAAGCTTGTACCCGTGACACATTATGATGTCAGCATAACGTCACAACTAGCAAAGAATATTTAATCAATTGCCATATTTTGTTGCAATATTTTGAATTAGTATTTCTTCAGCTACAACTAGTAAAAATTTTATGTAAATTGATCATCATTTGAGTGAATTATAAAGAAACAAAAAAAGGGTTTCTTTTTTATGAAACACCGTGTATATACATAGGATTTACATCACAATTTTGGTTGGGCTCCGACCGTCGAAAAGTTTAACCCCCAGCTAATTTTTCACAATTCAAAAACTGTGACTTTCTGAATTGAAAATTAACACACCCGTTGCTGCTGCCTTGGTGAACGTTTTTACTAATTTTTCTTCTTTTGGTCTTCGAGTTAGTGGCCTTACGACCACGTAACAGATAGATAAACGGAGACGGACAGACGGACATACGGACGGACGGACTGAGAAGATGCGAAACGCGGCCTCTATAAGACTGCCGCATATAGTTCAGTATATGCTAGGTACTGTTGTTGCGATCGCCGCCGTGTAGCAGACATTATTGCAATAACCGTTTGCACGGAGTATTAAACTGTCACACTCATCATCGCTATACACCGTGTCCGAAAATAAAGAGTCTACGGTTTTTAACATATCTTTGAAAAACCTTAACCTATTTTCATAATTTTGGGCATGAGTCGTTCTGGATGTTTATTTTATTAAACTGTTGAGATATTTTTTCTTTATATTGCCATGTTACTACGTAGAGCTGACGTAATTATGACGTCATCAAAAATGTCGTTTTAATTGTATCCGTTTATATGTTTATAATTTTTATAGGTAACATTAAAAAAGCAACATGCAACTGACAGTATACTGATAGTCCACTTCGCCCGAATACTAAAGCCATGCACCTTACCGTGTAAAATAAAACACTCTTCGTATTCTTACTTTAATTTACACCAAAATAAACAGAAATGCAGAAAATGGGCTTTTTAGCCTGTAGCTGCCTTAGTTGTTTTCAACAGTGACAAAATTTGCTATTTAACCAACTTTTGAGTCAACAACTTTATTACAAATGTATACTACCGCGACGCTAATGCATGCTGCAGAAATGACGCTGTCTGCTGATAACGGCTGCTGCACAACGACGTTCCCGTACTGCACGCGACGGCCACGCGTTAACATGACGAAAAGCAAGGCTAGGCTTAAAATTTTGACAAAAAGTAATTTATTTCTATGCAAACAATATCTGAAATTTTTTTCTGCAATTTTCTTTCATCAGTTTCCTGTTTTCATATTGCATAGGCTTATTTAGACGTTATCTTTCCGCAAAAATGGCATTTTCAATGACGTCACGATTAAATTAGCTATACTTAGTGAAAAGTAAATTTTGAAGATAAGTTTTAGATGCTTTTAGTGAAGCGTATCATTGCGATAATGTGTGCCAAAAATTATGAAGATAAGTTTACATTTGTTGAAGTAATTCAGGAAAAACTGTAGACTCCTTTTTTCCGGACACGGTGTAGATAGTATAAGTTTACACTATCTAGAAAAAAGCTGGCTCTCTACAGTAATATTACAGCTATACTGCAGACTGGGGAGTCATGCCGTGCCAAAATTATCAGGAAAGGGACAAATCATAATTCAATGTATACTATCCACTGTCCAGTGCTTTAGTGTCCATAAACTGTTGATATTTTTATTCTATTTCTGGCATGGTAGTCATGCTCAGCTTGATGGCCGTAACCTACCGGCCTCTTCCATCATATTTTACAGCGACAAAATGACGACCGGACACTTTGGCAACGAACTTCAATTGACTTGCACCAGCTATGCACTAGCGCCACTGGTGCCGCATAGCATGCTCCTGAGACTTGCAGATGTAAATCTCAGGAGCAGTGCGACACCAGAGGCGAAAGCGCAGCGGGAATCAGCTCTAAGTTTCCATTCCTTCCCATTCCATTCTCGTACAAGCATTCCCGTTTCCGCTCCAATTCCCGTGCTTTTCTTTTCCACGACATTTTCATTTTCATCTACACTCTTACCGCCAGTTCGCTTTCCGCCGCTCCCGTTCCCTAAACTAACCGAATACAGACTATAGGTAGCCTAGGCCTAATATAATTAAAATGCGTTTGCATTTAGTTATAGACGAACACAATACCTGTAATCAAATCAGTGCTGATACAAATAACATTGAATGGTATATTTGAACATCAAGAGAAACGCGCAAACCATACCACGCATACACACTGGGGGCCCCTATAAATTTCCATCAGTTGCTTACCTTTACGTTGCGACGACTAGCTGATGGCAGACTGTTGCGATGTCATTTTGTTGCCGCTACGACCAGGGGCGTCTACGCCATATAAACCTCGGAGCAAATGCTCCAGGAAAAAAAGGACGAAGGTTTTTTTGGAATTCCGGGGGGGGAAGTTGAATAACAGATATCATGAATGTCATTGACTGACAGTGCATGTTACCTTTTTAGGCCTAATTGATTCTTACTGTAACCAATGCTCGAATCTGCTTGTGCTGCCCGGTTTCGCGGCACATTACAGTCTTGTGCTTGTAACACGTTGAGCTTGTTTACGATACCTTGCAAGCGAAAGTGTTCTTTGATGCTTTGAATGCACCAAATTCGTTTTTGACCGGGGCTCCGCCCGCACCCCGCTAGGGGATTCACGATGCTCCCCAGACCCCCTAATTGGCTGGGGGAGCGGGACACTCCCAATTCTCCACCCGTCGACGCTCGCGGCGGCTCCCTTTCAGTTAAGAGAGAAGCTTGCTCTAAAGACTTGGGATGGACGCCTCTGGCTACGGCCGACATTTAACCAGGTGACTGTTCTTGATGTAAAGTAGCTGCGAGCTGACAGACTGGTGTTGTCACGTACAGCTCAGCGACACCAATTGTTGTTGTCGGACGAAACCAGCCGCTCGTGAAATTAGCTTTATTGCGTTTTCGCCGCTCAGCCAAGGCATAAGTCGCCCGGCCGGCCGGTATCTGGCTGGGTGGGCCAGTTAACACTTATACCACCAGCAACGACGACGAACGATGGCTTCCGATGTATTGCGGTCATCAAACGTCGATCAATCAGTCACATTGACCTACTACAAATGCCACCGCGATCACACTGCCTATAACAATGAATTTCATGTTCATGCATTTGTTGACTGGGCTGACTAGGTTCTGTTTCTCGTAAATCTGCTGTTCTTAATAATGGCTGAACTTAAACACGGCATTTGCCTCAATTTTTCGCGCGACAGCACGTATAGTGCTAAACGCGTATTAGCTATCGTAATTCTGTCTGCCCGTCTGTTCGTCTGTCCTGATGTCTGTTACGACCTGGTACCGAACCAAGCCCAGATCAGATACAGACTCTCACCATGTTCTCACCATGTAGAGTGTCTAGTTTTTTGTGACAAAATTTTTTGTTTCTGGGTAAGTGATTTTCCCAGAACGAGGGCGTCAAATGGGATACCCTCTGCGATATTTTTAATATTTTACCGCTATCAACTAATCTACAGGGTGCGCCAAAAAATTTTACACCTTTGAGGTTTTTTAATAATTTTTCCGAAACGGCTGAGAATTTTTAAACAAAATTTTACACGCTTATTATCCATTCAGATTTACGCTAACCTGCACAATTTTGTTCAACTAGCCTATCTTTAACCCTCACAAAGTTATGCCGTATTAAGTGCGACCACCCACCGAATTTTTACATTTTACAACACGTCCATCATGAGTTTTACTAACTGACGATAAACAACAGGTTTAAAACGGAAATAATTGACATTTTATGAACCAGTGAAATGCCTGAAGCATTGCGCCCCACACATGGTAGTCAAGTGGGT
>Ga0209671_1002256_pt1 | contig 17444 bp, 10 predicted proteins | sample WorMetHERISLAND2_2_FD_187401 | JGI IMG/M metagenome (GOLD analysis project Ga0209671, IMG submission 187401) | Marine gutless worms symbiont microbial communities from Max Planck institute for Marine Microbiology, Germany - Olavius geniculatus... | ecosystem: Host-associated > Annelida >...
CTTCCTGTTCAGTTATAAGCATTTTTGTTGCCCGTTGAATTTCATTTTCTATGATTTGTTTTTGTGTAATTGTACGTATGTACATCTAAAACAAAATTATTTTCACTCATTTGCTGACGATGAAAGCTGCAGTTGAATATTCATAAACTAGGAAACTTGGTGTTACATGGACTTATGACAGTGATTTTAATTCTTACCTAATTATTTTGGACTCCTTTGTGATTTCGATGGATGTCATGGTATCAAGTAGTTTGCAGTTTCATGCTATTCAAGCTACGTGGTTTCTACAGTTAGGGAATGTAAAAGTACCAGAGTTTAAAAGTTAACAAAGATGGTGGAAAAAATGCTGAACTGTTGTACGCAAATTTTTTCCGCTCACTTCACTCGCAGATTATTTGTACCTCCACTTTTAAATTCATTCCATTGCCCTTGTTTCTAGTATGATTGCAAGCAATTGAAAACTGACATCGCTATTTCTTGTGAATAAATTAGTTGGGGAAAACGATTCATTTTGTTCTGGAAAAGTCAGGGAAAATGATTTCTGCTGAGTGGTAGGAACCATGCAGCTAGTACTTCGTTGCACTGTGGTCTTCATAATTTGTCTGTGTAGCACTGCACAGTGTTAATGTGCTACATATTGGTAGTCAGTTGTACTATAGCTGGAATGAATAGTAGTTCAGCCGCTGCTGCTGTTGCTGCTGTTGTCGGCTTAGCGTCTTTATGACTTGGCTGCTCTCTGGCTGATATAGCTACTAACACAGCTTCGTGCATTGATGGTGTGGAAGACTGTCTGGGGTCTGCCGTCCATCCCATAAAAGTCCTGCTTTGGTTTGATCCGTGCTGAACAAGACGGCGGTTTTCTGGGTGACCACTTGGTCTAGAATGCTGGGAAATAATTTAGCAGCTGTCAAGGAAAATCTTGTAAGGGAAAACTGTTTACCATGTTTGGTTCGTGGGTTAGCAGCAGAGTCTGGTAGGATAGTAGTTATGTAACTGGTTAATGAACTTTTGTAGTGCATTGTATGTCATTTTACTGTTATATTTGTGACTATACTGTTAGTATGCATTAGAGCTCTCTCTGGGCCAGGCCCCAATTTTTTTTATCAAAGTGGGACATGGTCATGTGTGGCCTGCAATCGTCAAGCTAGTCCAGGCAGCCTACTTTGAGTCCACCACAAGCCTGTTCTGTCACTTTGTCACATACATTTTCAGTGTTTGAAGTTTCATAATGTTGTCTTAAGAAGAAGAACTTATGTCAGGAAGTAGTTTAAGATTGGTGTGCCAAATAGTTGTGAATAATTGTAATAGTAAAAATGTTCTGAAAATCAGTCCATGTTTATGGTTTATGTTTTATTACACATTTAAGCATTTATCAACTTAGACTTGCTTTTACTACCCGGATGGGCCAGGACGTACTTGAACAGTATATAAAATTTTTGGAGTAAATGTGCTAGGCCCAGGCCAGGCCAAATAAGTGACGGGTGTTTGGTCTGTGCATGAGTTTAATGTGCATGACAGATATGGGTATTGGCTACATCGGGAAGAGTACGGGTGATGTCAGGGCATTTCTCGGTGCTTGTTGATTGGTCACCTTGTATTGAAATAGAAAAGCAAGCAGTAGCTAGCTGTGCTGTCAGCTTGCACTAATGACGGCGAAAATTGGCGATATCAACTTTGTATGTGTTTCCATTAGCTTTTATTTGTCTGAAACAAAATGTTTGCAGCCATTGTTGTCAGCAACTTTGTGATGAAGGCTCTTGTGCCAGAAATGTAGTGTTTTCGTCATAAGTTTAATTGTATTTGATGCAATTGATGTAGTAATGCGTAGACACTTTTTGATTCAACCAGCTCATTTCCAATAATTTCTTTACGTTAGTTTGTCAGAATAATGTTATTGCAGTACTAAATGCTTATTTGGAATGTAAAATGATGCACATTTGGACAATATGCAAAATCCATACTGTTGCAGTAGCTGGTGTTTCAGTGATGAATATTTTTCATTTTTGTGACATTATTATGTTGTTATTTTGCTGGGAAATTTGTTTAATTACCTCATATTGTTGATTACAGATAGGTGTTCATGTGCTGTATCTCGATAGGGTGATTGTTACATTGGTACAGCATGGAATGTATCTACAATGCATCCGATTGGTGAAATTCTTATTGCTGTACTTAGTTTAACAGATTACCCATTAAGGTCCAGTGTGCACTGTTCTGTTAAGTTTTCTTGTGGGCATTTGTGTGCCCACGAATGTGGTCAGTCAAATCACTTCTGACTCCTGTTAATCTTGCTACTTTTATTATTTATTTGTCTGTCGGAAATTTTGACATTTAATCGTGTTTATTGCGGTGCCTTAAGTGTTGATCGGTTGATTAGTAACTTCCATTTTAATAGCCTATTAACTCAGTGTAGTCAGTTGTCATACTTCACACAAAATGTGTTTAGTAGTTGTTTGTTTTATCGCAGTTATGCAATACTTTGAATACTCCTGTACTAATCCCATCTCAGATTGTGTTCTAATACTTAATCTGATATGTGGACACATTAAAGTATGCACAGTTAACACTTAGTTTTTAATTAAAGAAATCTGTATGTGTTTTATTATATTTTGTGGTCTTGCTTGCATAAGTCAGTGATATGTAGGCTGATGGAAAATCTGGGATTGCATAAGCTGTGTAGTATTATGATTTCTTTTACAGCTTTAGCTTCGTTGCTTTTTCAGTATTTGTTGTAATTTTCAGTTTTTTTCTTGCAATATTCAGATAGTAAAATTGTTCTTTTTTTCACTAGTGTTCAAGCTGTAACGCTATTTGATTTCTGATCAATGTTACATGCACATAATTACTTACTTTGCAGTTTGCAGCTTCCTTCCTTATCTGAATCTTTTCAATGTTTTGTGGTAACTGCAAAAGTGTACATCATTGTCTTAAGAGCACGGTTGGTCTCCTTTCTAGCAAGCTGTACAGGCATGTCTGTAGTACAGTAATGCATAGGGAGTGCAATCCCAAGATCCCGAATCTTGGGATCCCGGCCATTTTCACCAATCTTGAATCCTAGGATTGGCAGTGTCCCAATTCTGGGATTTCGGGACTACAAGAATTTGTTAAAATCACACTTTTTCGAGCGTGAAATGATAAAAAATAGCAATTTTTGAGGTGTTATAGATAAAATATTTCATCTGTGCTAGAATGCTACTCCTTGCTGTGCACTGTAATTTGTATTTTGACAGTCACTGTCATTTTTTATAGCATTGTGACATGTTTTCCATACGAGCCTACTACGTCTTATGCATGAAATAAATCTGCTGTAGATACCACATTAACGACCAACCTGTAAGCCTTATCCAGAAACGGGATCCCAGGATTACCAATTTCTCAATCCCAAATCCCGGGATTTAGAATTCAATACCAGGATTGCAATCACGAGTAGCGCATAAATATTTACGCATACCTCCAGTTGCAAACAAAGATGTGGGTTTATGATGCATTTGTCCTGTATTTGCGCTTCATTCTGAAATACACAAGGGACAGGAAGACTGAAGAGACAAAAGGGGCCTTGTCTAGTTCCTGCCTAATGTCTATCATAGTTAATCTTAATTATTTGGATAGTAAGCGTTATATGGCTTTTGCCTGTACTTACTCAGGCCACCAGTAATACTGGTGGCTTCGGTGAATTAGGTGAATTTTAACATGATGCCTGTTGTGAATGGAATGGGATATTTTTTTACTTATTTATCAGTAAGGTACTCAACCGTGCGACGACTAGCGGAACGAAAGCAGGATGTTTACATCACGGATACAGTTGTTATTTTTATGTTAGTTTTTGATAAAGTTTTTCTGTAACTGTATTTGTCAGGGCATCTATGTCGGCAGTAGAACGTTTTCGACAAGCATGGGACGCTAGATTTCCGTCTGTGCCTGCACCTGATTTGCCATGTTTGCGTAGCGGCCAGCAGTACGAGAATGTCGCTTACGGTTCCGTGTACGGTACTGTGTATAGCAGCTTGAACCCGGCCGCCATCGAACAAGCGCTGCAGCTCTGCAACGCTACAATAGCGGAACTTCATCTGCAGCTCGAGCGGCAGCAGTTCGTAGCCGAGTATCTCTGGGAAGTTCTGCACGGTATTAATTCTGCATCAGTAGTGGACTCTCCTTCTCCAGTGCTTACGCCGAAGCATGGCAGTGATTTGTCATTGCGCATGATAGATCGCGCAGGGGCAGCAGCAGTTCCGCTTGAGACTGATCTCAGTACTGCTGTGTCGTCAAACAGTGGTCTCGACAGTGTTGTCCCCATTTTGGATTCTCCGTCGTCTTCTAATTTTTCTCCATTGTCACTTACCTGTGTCGACGGCAAGGTGTTTACAGAGGAGAGAACTGTTGGATTAACACATGCAGAATCTGTTGCTGATCCCATGTCTGAATGTAACAGTACTGATCTCGACAAATGCCAGCAATCGATTAAACGCAAAAGTTCTCTGCCATTATTAGATCGAAACCAAAACGATCGCGAATTGGAATCGGAGATTGAAAGGACATTTAGTCTAGATTCAAAGCCTCAGAATGTTGCTTTTGATGTTAGCAAGAGTGATGCAGTAACTCCTGTGAATTCATTTCGACACAAGCCTGTTACTCCATCGCCATCAATGCCTCTCCAGAAGGCACACCGCCAGAAGCCTGTTCCCACTCCACGAGTTACTGTCGGTAAACAAGCTGCATCTGCAGTTGTGAACGTAGAGGATAGTACAGTGGGTGAAAGTTTTACGGACGATCCAGTATCATCCAGTGACATTGATGCCGCACAGCAGCTGCAACAGGAGCTGAAGAATGTTCTCGGGGGCAGCAACAGCTTTAACCAGTCATCACTCAAACATGTCGCACAAAGTAATGTCGGTGCTGAGTCAGCTGTTGATGACGATCAGAAGGTTCGTTCAGTGAAGCAGCGAGCATTAGCCTTTACCATGTCCACAGCAAGTAACAACACATCGTCTTCAGCACTTGGTAGTGGACAGAAGCTGGCTGCAAGTGACAGCATAACGTCTGGAGATGGCAGCTCACCACAGCAGCGTATGAGAGGACGGCGAGCGCAAAGGGCTCATGTCTATGAAGAAGTAATGGTGCCAGTTAAAGTAGATGCAGCTGATTCGGACGAGGCTGGTGCTGTGTCTTCTGATGATGAAGAACCGCTGTATTTTAACCTAAAGATGCTGCAGCAAACTATGCTGAATCGGGCAAAGACATTTTATTCCAAAGGAGCTCAGAGACCCACGGTTGAGCAGGGCAAAAATGTAGATTCTGGCAGTGAACCAAAATTTCGTTCGACTCTAATGCCTTCTGATGCACATCAGTTATCCGGCGACTCCAGTAAATAGCTTTTACTTGTTTGTTTAGTGTAGTATGTTTACAGTATCATTTTTCATTAATACCTAGTATATCTCAATGGTTCATCTGTTATCACAGCCTTTTTTATGTTCAGGATATTATGGGTTTTGTTACAAATTTCAAGTGATTGATGAATGAATGTTTTTACGTGCGAGAACTCAATAGCGCATAATAGCTACAGTAATTTTTCTGTTTGTCTGTCTGTCACAACCCTTGAACCCAGTCAATATGATAGCTTGGAGTCTCTATATTTTGTGACAAAAATTTATGCCACTGGGTAAAGAGGATCCCCACCAACGAGGGGGTGAAAGAGGGCGTTATTCTACCATTATTGGCTCTTCCAACATGAAAATAATTGCAGATAGGCACAGACATGCTGCTTATCATAACAAGCACTGGCAACTGCTTTTTATGAATGTCAACATCGATGACCTTGAATGATCTTGAACCCCCGAAAATAGGGGTTATCTATAGTGAATTTTTTACGATTTTGGGCTGCGACACACATTTCAAGAGTGAATTGTGTTGAAATGGCTGGAGAGAGACTAAGACAACCTGTGTATGAAATTTTCAGCATTCATTGTAGATTTTAGCAGTCCATGTCCGGACCCTGTAGGTTCGAGGCCTGCACACATGGGTGTCGAAGAGGGTTATCTCTCTAAAAATGGTTATTTATCTGCTGTTGGCTTGTCTAGCGTGAAAATGATTGCAGATAGGCACAGACATACTATTTATCATAACAAGCATTGGTGATGAGCTTCTTAAAAATGTCAACATTGATGACCTTGAATGACCTTAAATTTTAAAAATAGGGGATTTTGTGATTTTTTGGGTGATTTTTGGCTGCAAAAGAGTGACTTATGACGAAATGGATGGAGATAGACCAAGATTACCTACAAACAGGAAGTGTGCTATAGGCACTCGCACGTGTCATGAGCATTAGCTGAGATTTTTTGTTAAGGTCAGACTCTAAAACATTTGTACAAAACTATGAAATGAACATTCTGTAAACATAATGTATACATATTGTTTTGTTACCTGTATGACTGATACTGTATCAGATATTCAGTGACGACCATCAAAGACTAGTTTCATTACTGTTAGCTGCAAATTGCTGACGTGCATTGAAATTTTAAATCTCACAAACTTGGCAAAGAAGTTTCCTGAGTCGGCAGTGGCCATTTTTTATAATGGTTTTATTTTTTCAGATCATACTTTAGTAAAGGTCGAGCTATTGGCATGAGTTGTCTGTCGTCCATCTGTCTGCCCATTTGTCACAGATGTATTGTGGCTAAATGGTGCAAGATAGGGCCTATGTTGCTATTGATCACTAATAGGTAGTCGCATACTTGCTTTCAAATGAGATATAAACCATTGACCTTGGATGACTTTGAAGGGTCTTAGTGCATTATGCAATGCCAATTGCTTGGTGCCATTTGTTTGGTATTGTGGCTAATGGTAAGTCGTAGGGGGGTCGGCGATGGTACCAGCGCATAGGGCGGTGGCGACTTCCTATAGGCTGTCAATAGAAACCATGTGTCCATCTGCAGCGGTTTGACCGCAATTTTTTGCATGGAATGTTAAAGCTATAAATGGCCATGTCTTGCAAAGTTGCTATTGATCACTAATAGGAAGTCGCATATTGGCTTTCAGATGACATGAAAATCATTCACCTTGAAGTCAGTACTGCAACAGGAACTGTATAGGCTCTAGCATGTCTTCTCGAGCAAGGCGTTTTTATTATGAGATATTAGCAAAACCTGCGTTCGATATTTTCCTTGTTTATTCACTCTGTAGCTGTTTATATCACCTGGCAAGACCATCAAAAACCACTGCATGGAACAGTAGCTATTTATATCACTTGGCGAAATGACCATATGCAATGTCTGGTATACTAGCGTTCATTGTAGCTTCCGAGACAGTGTTTCCTGTTTCGTTAACTTAGCGTGTATGGAACTGTTTCACCTCTGACACAATTGCTTCCTCTCCATGACTGGAAATCAAAGGCTGGGCTTCGGATGTGGGCGGTACGATCGGCTTTTCCTAGCGATAGCTAGGCTTTTTTTATTGTGAGTTACAAGATTTTTAATGTGGTCGTGGTTTGCTGGCAGATAATGGTGTTTGGTTTACTAGTTGAAGTGCTATTTTTATGTTATGCCTGGCTGATTAGTGAAAGTGTTGTGCAATAATTTTATTTTCTGACACAACAGCTGTAAGTAAGTAGCAATTTATATAGCATCAAAATCTCACAAGAGAATCAGGGTTTAAAGTGGTTGGTGATTTTCATTTTGTTAGACACTTGTGTTTGTTAATATTAAAGACTAGGTGCATATTGGCCATATGCAATATTTACGTTGTTGCTACTGCTCTATTCTCGTTACTGTGTAGTGAATGATAGGTATGATATAGTTTCTTATTTATCTGATTGTGTTGCGGTTTTTATTCTGCGATGTTGCAGTACGAAGCACAGACAGCGATACTGTATTTGATGATAAGTATGAGTCCGAAGAGGAAGATTCGACAAAACGTTGGCGTAAGAGACGAAGCATGTTACAGACTACTGACAGTGCTGATAGCTTGTCAGAGCCTGAAGTGAGTTACCTGCCCTGCATTATTATGTTTCTTATGATAGCTAAGCCGGTACATTTTTTGTCTGTGTTGCATGTGCAGCTTGTTTGCTTCGGACTGATTTGGTCATTTATATTCAACTATTTTTCTGCAGTACCACTTTGCACTGTGGCACATGCAACTGCTCGCTGGTGCATTTGTGGGCGTTCAGTGTCCATTGCCTTTTACATTTTGCTATGGATGCTTGCTGATTGTAGTTTACTAGTAGTATGTACCAGTTAGATTACCTAAATAGTTTATTATGCATTCTGTTATTTAGCATTTGTCTGCTGCAACAAAGCCGGAAAGGCCTTTTGGATGTAGAGTCAGAGATGTTTAGACTTGTACATTTTGCATTTGAATTATGCATATGTTATCATGTGCATTGTATTGTTGCAGCTTGACACAAACTTGCCATTGTGTCCTGAGGATGAAAAGTTGCAGATGAGAAAGTGGGTTATTAACAGTGTGCTTGAGAGTGAAAAGACTTACCTGGGCATTTTGGACATATTAATGCAGGTCTCTATGTTTATCTTAATGAATATTGTAGTTAATGTATTGGCTAATGTAAGATTCTAATATAATATAATAAATTTATACAGGTAGATGTGCGAAAATAACATGATGAATGATGTGCGAAAATAACATGATGAATCTTGTGTGCGGTAGTAGGTTGCGAGGGGGCAACAGAGAATGCAGTCTGGAATGCCTTTTGTATTATGATAAATTTGTTATGTATCAGTCATTGTCTTAATTATCTGTTTTCTTATAGATATAAATAATCCTGATGTTTTACATGTGTGTGAGTTTTATTTATCAAGTCAATTTTTGTTCACACTTTTGTGGCATTAAATGTTTTTCATGCTGATGATTTGCATTTAAGAAGCTGTACTCATTTAATTTATGTGAGAATTCGTGTGATTTCGTGGCGGCGTGTGTTTCTGTAGTATATGCAGACATTCAGAAACTGTATTGGGACGCCACAGAGTGTACTGCAACTTGCTGACATTGATGTAATCTTCTACGGCATTCCAGAGCTCCACATGGCACACAAGTTCTTCGTTCTAGAACTGGAGCCGTGTGTTAGTAACTGGTCCGCAGATCAGCAGATAGCCGTAATGTTTAGCACTCTTGTAAGCTACTGTGTGAATTTCTTGTTCACTACTTGATAGTTCTTTGTGAACTGTTTATTGTATTTGGTTAGTTCTTTATCTAAACCATTCAACATTTTTCACATTAGAGGTTAATTTAATGTTGCGTGCAATGTAAATTTTTGTTTTACTTACTTAATTACTAACATTTGACTTATATTTTCATTGGACTTGGTCTGGCTTATATAATGTTAGAAAAGCCAATGTAGTACATAAGCATTAATATTTTTGCACATTGCTAGATGGATGTTAGATTGATTGGAGTGATGGCCATTGGCCAGTCATTTATTTTCAGAAGCTCTACAGCAGGTGAACTCATTACTGCTATGGCTGATTGTGGTAATATGGTATTGCAGGAAAAATTGGATTAGTTCTACTACCTGTGATACGTGTTGGGTGCATATACAGCGTGGGCCAAAAAATGACCCAACTTGTTTTTGTCATAACTTCGTCAAATCTCCACCAAATTTGATAATTTTTCGCACACATATAGCCAAGACGATATAGTTATGTGAGTTACACTCATTGTCTACCTTACCTAATTTATTTCATATTTCATCGCACTACCTTGTAAAATGTAGATGCTTCAAATTGTTACATTTACGTGGTGATTATCAGTATCAGATTGCTCACCTTTTCATTATCAATTCAGCAAAGGGTTCCACATGATTTAATAATCTTGTACTATTAAATATTTTACCCTCAAAATAGCAGACAAAAGATAGCTGACTTATGAGCTCAAAACACGTCTAATCTATGAATGAGTGCTGTGATGTCAGTTGATCGTTAATTCCGCTATCAGCCATGGCATCACGTCTAAGCCATTGTGTACATTTTGGGCATAAATTCTAAAAATGTGTAAGCATGTTGTTACACAAACTTATAATTCTGCTAAATAAATTTTAGTTTATCATATGCTTAATTAAGTCGTCAGGACTCTTAACAGTGACAACAACTAAGCATTATGCAACAATTTGGAGCATCTGCCTTTAACACAGTAGTTTATTGACATAAATTAGTTGAGGTGGACAACGAGTGTACCTCACATAATTTTATTGTCTTGGTTATCTGTATGCCAAAAATTATCAAATTTGGTGGAGATTAGATGAAGTTCTGACAAAAACTAAGTTGGGTCATTTTTTGTTGTGTAATGTAATTGTGAGCACTTCATGATGCTCTTCATCGAGATGTGACTGACATGCTAAATGCATGCATAAGTTTTACATTCTTCTAAACATTTTAAGTTTATATCAAAATTATGTTGAACTGTAGTCAAGCGAAGAAAACAAGGTTGCTGCTGAGTATCTGAAGAACTATCAGAAGGCGGTTTTTACTATTCGCCGATGTTGGCAGGAAAATGAGGTGTTTGCCAGCCTGACCAAGGTCCGTCGGTCGATCAGCTTGTTTTCACTGATACTTGGTGGTGCTGAATGTCGATGCCTCACTAACGAGTTATGTTATTGGCATATTGTGTGAAGATGATTGTGGAGGCCATTGTTAGACTAGCACTAAGCAGTGTATAGAAGACTTTTTAAGGCCAACTATTTTTCACACCAAGACTTTATCTTTTTTTTGCAAGACCAAGACTGTTTTTGCATCATCAAATGTTTGAGCGTATTAATGTCACTTTTTGATTAATAATCCTTGTCATAGATTTTATAATTATACGTGTCATAGTGTACAGTGCATGGTAGGGTGCTCAGTGCCAGTTGATGGTAACCATAATAACAAAATAATTAATACCGTACTTCACTTCACAACTAGTTAACTATTTGCTGTCGATTCAGTAGCAATTGCTGTGCTAGCAAAATGTTTTGAAATTGTCAGAACTTTCTGTCAAGGCCAAAACTTCATTTTTTTGGTCTTTGGGGTGTCTCAAGACCAAGACATTGGTTCGAATGACTATTTCACTGTGTTGGGTGCTCAGATAAATGCAAGAATTAGGCTGTGCTGATTACAGCAGAGCAAATTGCTTGTGTGGTTGGTTGCCGTAAAATATCTTTGGAAGAACTGCGCTGCAGTAGACTCGAAGTGGAAACTTTGCATGTGGTTATGATGCCCATGTCTATAGTCTGATCTTTTTTGCTTTGGCCAAAGCTGCACTGAGGATTGTAGTGAGGGAGAAATTTTGCATACAAGTACTAACTCATTGCTGTTGGGTGTAATCAGATGCAGAGTGAAGGTTACTCGTGTAAGTGGAAGGTGATTAATTTACCTGTGAACTGCAAAGTGTGCATTTTGTTTGTGCTTGATGTAAGGTATATGTCAGCATTATTTGTGAGCATTATGTTTATTGCAGGAGATAAAGGTCAAAGGAATGACGGAAAAGCCAAGTTTAGAAGGTTAGTTTCTGGTTTCTGCATGTTGCTGTTGACAGAGTAACATCAGTATAACATCTGGCATCAGCATGCAATGTTGTGATGTGATGTTAGTGTTATTATGTATTCATCTTAATAATCCATCTCTCTGTTCTGTACTGGCTTTTAAATCGAAAAAAACTGTAGAAAAACAGATTGGTGTGATTATTTACCAGGACAGGATTATCTGGACTGCTGTTTTTATGTTAGCTGTTAAATTTAGTTGATGATTAGTGGACGACAAAAAGCTCAAGAAAATGGCATGTATTTCACTGAAACATGTCTTGCGCATAGCAACATAAAAGTAGATTTTAAATTGAAATTCAGAATAAGTGAGTGCAACACATGCATAGCTAGGCGGAGGATCGACATAAATTTCTAGTTTGTATTTATCGTTTGTTGCTGTGTAACAGAACTTCTTCACAAGCCTGTTGTGCGTTTTCAACGAAACACATTGGTTTTGCATGTGAGTGTCGATTACTGAAAACGTTGTGCATTTATTTTGTGAATACACTGGCATTCAGTATCAAGTGCCATCAAATTTTTAATTTTTTAGTTTTATTATTTTTTTTCTGAACTAGCAAACTTTTCTTTGTTGTTGTGTGTCTCATCTGGGATCTAGTCATTTAGTATAGGTTTTCCTTTTATTATTGGTGTTATGTTTTTGCGTTGGTAGTTTTATTTGAGCTCGCAAGTATTTTACAAATTTACAGATGTAAATGCCTATCTCAACTCAGGTTGATTTGAAGCTAGGTACTAAACTGCTATAGTGCTGCTATTTTCGTTAAATTGACTTAGATTGAGATTTTCTAAGTTGTGCTGTTGGGAAAAACGTCGGGAATACAATAACAATTTCAGATCAGACTCTCTACTCATCAGTTAGGCATCAGTGTCAAAATTCCAGTGAGGAAACAGTTTTTGATATTGACCTGAACCACTTCTTCGTTGTCTCATTTTTGTTTTTGTGCTTTTGTTGCGTGGGTGCATGTTAACTCTTTCTGTTGTCTATTTAGTGTCAGCTATTTTTAGATGGCATCGCTGCAAGTGAGTGAGTGAGTATGGTTTAGCTTCCCACCCGACACAGTATAGGTCATTTCAGGGACGGCCTTTTCAGGCAGAATGCACACAAATACATAATAATGGAACAGTAAGTTTTAACTTTACAATAAACAGAAAGTTTAACCTTTGCAGAAACACAAAACACAAAAAACGAGTTAAACCTGAAACTGTAAGAACTCCATTATACACATGCCTATGTAATTAACATAATGGTAGTTCTAATAATCTTCCTTGTTATTCTCCAGACAGACATCAATGTGATAATGCTGTCTATTGGAAGACAGGGGGCAGACACGTTCACCTGTGTTGGGTGGCAGGTAACACTGTGTGATCAGAGATCCCATACAGCAGGTGACGCTCCGTAGCTCTGTCATAGGTTTCCCGTAAAGACAATAAATACATGACACAACCTTTAACGTTTATAGAAAGTATGCTTTAGCTGCAGTGGCCACAACACAGACTCTCTGCCTTTGAATATGTTACCGTCTTCCGTCTTCTATCATCTGTCTGTCTGTCACATTTGTGCACTCTGCTTAAGCAGTTTGAGGGATTCGAAGCCATTGGGCAGATACGCTTACAAGTATGGTCTAGTTGCACATTGTGTTAGATGGAGGTCCCTGGCAAGGGGAGATTTTGTGCCAAACCCCCACCAATTGCAAATTGCAGTCACAGCAAAAATGTTGTAACCTTTTTATGCACGAAAGCAGCTACTGCTTTCAGCGCGTCTTAGCCATCGCAATTCTGTCTGTCCATCTGTCTGTCTGTCACGGGTGGATCAGTCAAAAGTGGTGCAAGCTAGAATTACTAAATTTTTACCATCAGCTGCCTGGAAGACTCTAGTTTCAGGAACCATAATGCTTTACCATAAATTCGAAGGGGGTCACCCTGAACGAGGGCGCTAAATGAGAGGGGGTAGGGAAAATTTGCTATTTTTGGCCTATAAGGTTACTATTAATCACTATTAGGAAGTCGTACACTGGCTCTCGATTGGCACCGAATTCAGTGACCTTGAATGACCTTGAACGCCTAAACAGGGGGTTTTATGGACTTTTTTGGCGATTTTGGACTGCGACACAAGTCTATATCATTCACAAGGTGGCGCCACAGAACTATCGTTATGCGATCCAGATAGAGAATTTGGTATTTGTATATTAACTTAGCGTGAACAGCCAAATTTTTAGCTAAACTGCTGAACCGGAACTGCTATAGGCTTTTGCGCATCTCGTGAGCATTAGCTCAAATTTCTTGTTTTATGCATTACTTTGATCCTTGTTGTTATGGTGTTTGGAAAGAAATTGTGTGGTGTACGAGCAGTGTGGTGATAATCTAATTATTATGAGTTTGTGCCTGTGCAACTGTAAATGAATGGCAGGACTTGATCAAGTGTACACCAACAAGTCATGCGGACTATGACCTACTGCAGAACACGTTGAGTTCTGCTCAGCACTTTATTGAGAACTTTGATGGCACTTCGTACCAAGAACAGGTGCTTCCGCTGTCCTTGTTGTCAGTCTTTTGCGTATTTCTAAATGAACTTGTACATTTATGTTATTGGTTCTGCTGGCACTGGTAGCATATGCCGTGCGGGTCTCTGGTCTTGGCTAGAATTGTCCTGATCTGTTTCCTGGTCGGATGATGTAGAAGACATCTAAACCAGGTTTAGTTTAGTTTTGTATTGTTAGTTAGGTTGTGTGTAAGTGTATCTAGTGGTGTCATGATTGAAAAAAGCACAAAGTTCCAATTTTTTGACAGACGTGCAAATTTGCGACAGAATTCTGATTGATGGTTTGCAAATTTTTGACAATGTGTTCTCAAAATTTGGATTTTGCTTGAACAGAATTTTCTCAAAATGTGGTTGTTAGCCTCTGATCTAGTATTTTTGAAGAAAATTCTCCAACAAGAAAAAGATATCCGACAATTTTTCGATGGCCAAAATAAGTTTTATTGCCATCCCTCTGTGCCACAATGTCATTTGGTCTATCTCTGAATGACCTGTTTATATTCATCTTTAAATTTACATCTCTATGTAGTTATTTTTATTAGTTTTTTTTGTGCTAATGCATTTGATTTTGTTGTTGTTGATTTTTGTTGGCATTACCTAAAAAGTTTTGGCCCCAAAGTGAAAATGTTGAACACGATATAAAACTTGCTCATTAACTAATTTTTGGTTTGGCTGTTAAACAAGTGCAGTATACAGTTGAATGTTGTGGCAGTTGTTAGTATTTTTTGTGAAATAATGCTTTTGTTCATTTCATTCAGACGGAAAGCCAGCGCTACCTGGCGAAACAGGGGCTGATCGTGGAAAAAGTCGGCAATGCACGGAAGTTACGTCACATGTTTCTGTTTAACGACGTTCTCGTGTGTGCTAGACAGAAGATATCGGGCAGGCAAGTCTTGCTGGTTTGATGGGTTCTGTAAACGTTGACATAATGATTTGTGTATAGCTAATGTGTTTTAGATCAACTCAGCCTTCAATCCATTTGGGGTCAGCAAATCTAGGCCTTCTTGACCGGGGTTATGGTAGGATGCTTTTAACTTTGTTGGATCACATTTAGTACCATATAGCACGTGTTGTTTAAGCTCAGAAATAGGTTTCCATGAAGACTTGTGCTGTACACGCATTTAACCTTTCTTTGATATTAGTTTTGTTTGATGTTGGGAACAATGTAGACAGTCATGTTAGGATGTCACTCAATTGTTTCTTTTTGATTACCTTAAAGGTGTTTGAAATGTTTGAAGATAGTGGTTTAGTGAATTGAGTTGAATTGTTATGTTTAGACTACATGTGCAGTGTAGTGATGTGCCATGCTGCTGTTACTGCATTGATCTGCGGTGTGACTGATCTGTTGACGTTTGGCATTTTGAAGCAAGTTTGATAATGTTGCACAGTATTTCCAGACAAACAAAGGTAGCCCGGTAACAAAGGTTTGACAGCAGTGGCATGTGTTTTTGTTCTGGCGGTTTATGACGAGAGAGAGCTCTAGAATCATGCAGATTGTCAGGGTGTGTTTGTGTTGATGTGGTTGACAGACAGAGAATTACTTACGAACCAAAGTGGGCAATCCCACTGATAGATCTCACGCTCGATGACAGAAGTGCCATTGAAGGTAGGAAATCGTTTTTGTCATACTAATAATTTAATAGTTTGTACAGTTATTGCCATCGAATGCATTGTCGTTTTCTTTGTTGCATGATAACTTATGAAACGCTGCACTTAGCTTGACGAAATTTTGCATGAACCTGTATCTTGCCATCCTCTAGGAAAAACCCCATTGAATGGCAAGGTAGGTCAAAGGTCAAGCTCACAGGGTTTTTGTGTTTTTGTGTATGCATGATACTACTTGAATCATCTGGCTTGGATTCACGAAATAATCATTCGCTAGATGGTACCACTTCACTGCTCATGGAAGTGACTGGGTTACCCTCAGGCAGTATCAACGGCTTGACAATCTTGTTATTTGTGTATTATGTGGCATGTGGCGTTGTAAGGCAAATGCGAGACGTGTTAATAATTGTGGTCTAGTTGATATATTAATTTGACTCTTTATTTGATAGTTGTTTCGCAAATTCTTAAATTTCCGTGTATGTTGTTGTACGACGATGCAGAGGAGAAGCAGTTGGCTGACTGTCAGCAGGCAGAGATCGAGCAGTTGCAGCGCAAAGTCTCGGAGTTGCAGGGTGAACTCAAGTCCGAGATGAAACATTCCCGAGCTGCTGACAGTGATGCCCACGTGAGCTTAACTTGAATTAAAACAGCTTCATTAAAGCTGCCAAATTAACACGTTAACTTAATGCATTAATAAATTTATGAGCGTTAAAAAAATTAACGCACATGCGTAGATTTACTAAATTCTGTGAAGCAGCACTTCTAATATTTCATTAAACGGTGGTTGCTTGACGACTGAATAATATTTAAGTAATAAGAAATTGTTTTGTTGCCATTTTGTCACTACTCTTATGGTCCTGAGCTTCATTCCTGTCACACTTTTGATGTAGTTCATCTACATTATCAGCAGTGTTAATGATGCGATATTAACGTGTTAGTGCATGCATGAAAAAAATGAACGCAGTGCATTAATTCATCAAAAAATTAACACTTTGACTGCTCTAGTTTTTATTATATGTTGCAGCCAATAGCTGGATTGCATTAAGTACTCGGTAAAAATAGGGAAAACATGCTTGCAACTATGCCTAAGTAAAAATCTACAGGCAATGCAGTAAAAACGATTTTGTGTAACGAACTGTATGCATTTTTGATAGTTCATATAGATGAGTAATTGAGTATTGCGCAGGTATGTGTATTTAAAATTTCTTGAACTTGAACTTCTGTTGTCATGAGTGAGTAAGTGTGTTAGTAAAACATAGATTTGTATTGCACATACTGGTTTGAAAAATTTCTCATGTGCTGGTCACACTGGTAGAGGCTAAACAGGATTGTTAATGAGAAATTGTTTAAAGCTGTCAAAGCCATGCATCAGGTCTCTGAGGAGGTCAGTTAGCAAGTCCCAGACAGGTGACAGTTTGCATATTTGTTATGGACTTGCATAGTTGTTTATTATTGCTTTCAGCAGTTTTGCCATATTTGTGATTCACTAATACCATAGTGACTGGAATTGTGATTCTACATTTGTTTCAATTGGCACCAGCATGTGCACAACGACGATGTCAGAAGGTTAACCAAGCAAACTCATCTCTCAGCCATAGTCCAGTCAAGGTGCCTGTCTCTGTTTGGACACATTGCACGAATACCTGATCAAACAGATGCAAAACAGATCTTAACAGCTTCCCCCGCAGGAAACTGGAGGAGACCACTGGGACGTCCTCGTATTACATGGATGAAAACCATTCAGCAGGATCTGAAATCCAGCAACCTCAATATGGACGACGCAGT
>Ga0209671_1002258_pt1 | contig 17436 bp, 12 predicted proteins | sample WorMetHERISLAND2_2_FD_187401 | JGI IMG/M metagenome (GOLD analysis project Ga0209671, IMG submission 187401) | Marine gutless worms symbiont microbial communities from Max Planck institute for Marine Microbiology, Germany - Olavius geniculatus... | ecosystem: Host-associated > Annelida >...
GTGAACGACTTCTTATTAGTGATTAATAGTAACCTATATAGGCCCTATCTTGCACCGTTTCAGAGATACAGCGATTTATTGGCCAAAAATCGCAAATTTTCTCTACCCCCTCTCATTTAGTGCCCTCGCTCGGGGTGACTCCTTTCGAATTTATGGAAAAGCTTTACAGATCCTGAAACGAGAGTCTTCCAAACAGCCGACGGTAAAGATTTAATTTATTAGTTATTTACTGTTTCAACGTAGCCTATTATTTTATTGACTGAGTAACATCGCATCGCGTTGCACTAAAGCAGTAGAAAAACAAAATCAAGCAACAGATCATACGTACTGTCAGTACAAACTACTGTAGCGACAATATATCAGCACTGTGCTAACATGATGTCGCTATAGTACCTTGTGAAAAACAAATGTAAGAAAATTAGCGACCTTTGAGCGGGCGAAAGATGCGGGTTGTTTTAAGTACCAAATCTGATGGTGCTGCTAACAGTAATGTTTAATAAAATATTTGTTTGATTTGTTTTTGAACAAACAAGTAATGCTATAAATTTTTTGGACTAATTACTTAGTTTGCTAGGGTTTATGCTTTACAAGGTAGTGCAGCGACGCGTTTCAGGCATGGTCAGTAGGGTATCGACTCAAGAATGTGCATTATAACACTAGGGCTGGTTTACTCCTTCCCCATTATGATCAGTTTTGGTCGTTACATTTTACGTTCAATTTTCAAGGGGGGAATAGGCGCAACCCCCCAAGGGCCAATACTGCATCATTGGGTATGGGACATTGTATATGATTACTTTACTACAAATATTTTTAGCATATACATGTAGGCTACGCTAAACACTGCAGAAGATTTGCAGTAAGGTATGCGCGTCTGGCGTGGACGCTGCACAAGGCTACCGTACATACCGGAAGCGGAAGTAGTATCAGCGGCAGCGGTCTTGTCGCCGACGATGTTGACAACGTGGTCGAACGTGGACGTGATTCCCCCGAGCAGACCTTTCTTGGCGTCCCTCATGGAGCCGAACAGCTTCGACGAGCCTTCCGTCATTCGCGACTTGAGCGCCTTGGTCGCCTCGTCTACCGACTGGCTCACCATCTTGGTGTCCATCGTCGTGTTCTCTCTCTGGAGCTTTAGCCCGGCCGGTGTCTGCCTCTACTCCGAACTGAATTCACTGGACGAGGTAGACAGATTATTTCAATCTTCCTCCGGGTGGTAGACTTTCGTGCGAGGGTCCTATAGTCCGGCTGTTATTCGCTTGGTGGCTGCAGTGGTCGCCAATACATCAGCAGCTGCTGCAGCACAGCGTCACCGCACACACACTGTGAAGCGAATGTAATTATCGTCCGCACTGCTGGCAGCGAGCGCTCTCTCTTCTGCAGCCTCTGCAGTCGACGCAGTGACGAGTTTGGATCACGAACTGTGGTCCGCGATAAAACGATTTCAATCAGGTAGTGTCGTTGAAGAGCGTCTATACGCTCTGAAAAGTCGACATTCATCAAACAGCTGGTTACAAATTTTTAATATAAAATACACCAAATGCGGAGTGTCTGAGAAGAAAAGTTTGCGAAAAACGGGGAGGCGCGCATTTGCAATTGTTCATAGACGTGAACTAAATACAAACACGGAGGCATAGTGCAGAAGTGAGTAGCGGAGAGTTTGTTCTGGTGGACAAAGCTTCAATTGAGCCTGAGGAACAACATTCCTCAGATTCCTGAAAAGGTAAAGTATTTGATGCACTTTTCTCAGATAAAGCAGTAATTCCGAAAGGACAAGTTAAAATATCCTGTGACCAAATATCGAACTTTGTGAAAACGCCATAGCAACTGTGGTCATACTGAAGGTATCTTCCTTGTGCGGGCGCGGCTCTTGTGTCGGAATTGTGGTCGAAACTTGAGCGATCCGCACACATCAAGTCACGTCACTCTCGTCAGCGAATCCGCTGCTGCTGCTGCTGCTGCTGCTGCCACCACGCTGGTGCGCGGTAAGTCATCTACGTGGCGTGCATGCCAGCTAAACCACCTACAACTAGCACTCGCCACCAAGCATGCGCTAGAACGCGAGCTGCTCTAATGAATTCACGCCCGATGCAGATGCAGCAAAGTTTCACGTCAATTAACGACCACGCGTAATGGTCATAGCTGTATCCGGTTTAACGCAGTCGGTTATAATATTCTGATATCTTTTGTCCCAACCCCAAGCATACAGTAAACAATTAATCTTTTGGATAAACGATGAATAATGTCAGACAAGCTGCGAGTTTAATTTAGCACATAAAGTTAAACTAGCAAGAAGCATATAGCCTAGCTGTCTCTAGAGAAAACCGACCGTACGCCGGTGTCCGAAGGCCAGCAAAGGTGAATGAAGGGTCAGATTAGTACGTCTGTTTGGAGGGAAGGGTAGGCTCGACAATGGAAACATTATTTATATAGAACATTCACAAAAATGCCTGTAGCCTGTTAATAGTCACCATTGCGCTGACACAGTTTGGCCACATAATGCGCCAAGCAATTTTTTTTTGGGGGGGGGAGTGTAAAGGGCGGTTGCTGGTGGGGTCTTTTAATTAGGGAGAACAGGTATCCACTGGATGTGGATGACGTGAAAATCATTGTCATTGGATAACCCTGAAACGTCATAACGCACTATATTGTATGCCAATCGTGCGGTACTGTGGCTAAACGGTAAGCCATAAAGGGTCGGTGATGGTATCATCGGATAGGGCGCTGCCAACTTTCTATATGCTGCCAATAGTAACCAAGTCTCCATCTTCAGCGGTTTGGCAGCAATTTTCAATGGAAAAATTATTTTGCTATAAGTGGCCGTATCTCGGAAATAGTGAGTGATAGAGCCAGGTTACTACTAATCACTAATAGGAAATCGCATACGCCTTTTTAGATGAGATGAAAATCATCGACCTTGAATGACCTTGAAGGTCACTGACAACCAGTACAGTTAGCTATAGGCCTAGTAGCGACGCTGGTCTTCTTGTTCTGCATGCCAAAAGTGTAGTAACATAGTGATGATCTGCGCGATTTTTGACGCGCTACAGCCGTACAGCGGCTGTGGGTCCACAGGCCTATGCTGTAGCCGTCTATGTTAGTGTTGTCGTCTATCTGTCTGTCGTCCGTCGTCCGTAACGGGTGTATATTGTGACTAAGCGTTAGGTCGTATGTGAAAACTTTTTACACGAATAATTATAGCCATGTGATCTAGTCATGCAATATTTCAGCAATCTAGTGCAAGGAAACCTTTTCAAATTTGGGTTGATTAGAAAAGATAGGAAAAATTGCGTTTTGCAAGGGAAAACTGGCAAATATCTCGCCATATCTCGGAAACGGGAGGAGCTACCTGGTAGGGTAGGTTACTATTATTAATAGTGAGCGACATACGCCCTTTCAAATTACATAAAAAAATCTTTGACCTTGGATGACCTTGTAGGTCAGTACTGCAACAGAAGCTGTGTAGGCTGTAGCGCGTCTTTCTCAGTGACAGCTGGGCTTTTTTGTTGTCATTGCCTACTGTTACTCCAGCATTGCGCATTTCAGTCATCTGCCAGAGACAATTACCCCTATCGTACCGTACTGCACCAATCGCGCTAAACACTTCTCCATCTTATTTGTACGCTATAGCTTTTTCATAGTGAGTTCACCACAAAAATAAAGACGCAACAAACAAGTTTGGTCATGGTCAGTTTGTCACACAACTCAAGAAGTCCAGCTAACGCTAAGGACTAGGGCGGGCCGACGCGTACGAGGGTGTCGAAAAGCCAGCAAATGATTTTTGCATCGTGCGAAAGAACTTATGTGACTTGCTATGGCCTTATCTCTCACCGTTTTTAAGATACGACGTACCGTTTAGCCACAATAGCGCGTACTGACTTTCAAAGTCATTCAAGGTCAATGATTCTCGTGTGATTTGAATATGCGACTTCTTATTAGTGATCAGTAGCAACCTAGGCCCTATCTCGCACCATCTAGCCACAACACATTCGTAATCCGTTACAGACACACTTCCGTTACACAGAGACACATCGTTACCATTCACTCGACCGTTGGTACGGTCGGCTATGCATAGCCGCGGTATCCAAAATAGCAAAATCCCGGCTCGTTTAATATGGTAGAACTGGAATATTGTTTTTTTTTTTAATTTAAATGTCGAATGTCCCTAAATGAGGTCAAAACAACTGTAGTTGTATTATACTGATGCTATCAATCAATTGATAGATTAACTTATGTATCAGGGTGTTTCTGGGTTTTTCTATTTGTGCGTCGGAAAATTCGGGTTTTTTTGAAAGCTTTCAACGCTGATCGGGTCATTTTCGAGATGTAGTCAGATCATTTTTTATGGTTTTTATCGAAGGTCAAAGTTGTGCCCTCGGCGCTGATTTTGACACGATTGAGCGTGTGCCGGTTGAGGGTTCGTTGAGTTGGATAAAAACGCACATATTTAGTTGAATTTTAACGCTGTAAATCAGCCGCTTCGACTGTTTGACCGTTTCAGCAGGTTTGCCAAAGCTGTGCGCGTGTTCGGGGGGCGTGGTCAGCTTTCATTAGCACTACTCACGATACGTTGATCAGATTTATAAACTTGATATTGAATTCACTCTGGCCAAAAAATGGGTGGACTCTCATATTTCATCTGGATCCCACATCTTGGACAAAAACAATATTCTTACTTGTTCACCAACATAAAATCTGCTGCTGCATCTTAAATCAATGATGTACAGTATCTGTTAAGATCAAAAAATGATTTTAATTTACATAACAATAATTCTAGCAGTAGATCGGTGATCTCGCTGTAAGCACTGGAAAATTGCTAGAGGTAGATTGGGTAGATGCATTATTGGTAGAACTTATACTCCTGGTAGACATAGAAGGTCTATACACCATGCCATGACACTATCAGATATTTAAATCAGTCTTATTCAGTATTATATCAGAGTCCATCTCAAGCCAAAGCTGTTTTTTTTGTAACATGGACTTAGAAGTATATAGTGTTTTTGAATAAATTTTATTTAATGCTTGGTAATTGATAACATTTCAGTTCCAACCACAGTCTTAGCAATGCAGTGAAAAAATGTGGCTGCATTTTTACATTAACAACGAGATAAATGTAATTAGAAAGAGTAACAATCTACCACTAGTAATTTTCTGCTGGGCCGACTGGTTGCTGCGGCTGGCCTGGTGTGGACCGGCGACTGCTGACTTCCTGGGATGAGTGCTGAAAGATGACTGGCTGACTACGTGCTGGTCGCAGCATCGATCCTGCAAATGACGTGCCCACTACATGCTGGTTTACACGTAGTGCAATGCATGTATTGTAACTATTGTTTTAGGTACGTGATCAAAATATACTGTAAGATCTGCAGTTTCACAGTTCAAGCAAAGAAAAAGCATGCTTGTCAATGCAATTGCCTATAGGCCTACAGAGAATAGACATCATCCCAGAAAGTTAGTGGTTGCTCACCGGTGCACAACATTTGATGAGCCGGTCACAGCAATCAGTCAGTTGATTCATCGGCCCGTCTTCTTTTATAGACTGACCTCTATAAGATGACTGCCATCTTACTTGTCATCTTAGACAGCAACAGCCAGCCAGTGCTGGCCTTCCAGGCTACCTCACCCTGTATGATGTCATTACAGATGAACTTAGGTCCACCAGGTTTTACCTAGACAAGTGCATGGCTGTGATACAGTCTGGTTAATCACTGTCGTAACTTGTATGGTTAGCCATGCTAGGTAGGCTTGTACACTAAAAACTGATACATAGTTTACTTACTAACATTCAAAATTTCAAGTTAAATAATAATAATAATAATAATAATCTGACTTGTAAAGCGCCAGTATGTGCTAAAAAAGACTTCAGTGGCGCTGGCAAATATTGTAATCAGTAATGCGATGTCTAGAAGGTACCAGAATAGATGGAAGATGCAGATAGTAGCACTAGAGCTTAGTGCTTAATGTGCTGTGTATGTTTTTTCACAGCATATAGTACCATAATAATGGCATCAGATCAGTCTAAGCCAAAGACCAAGATGGCTGCCAGGTGGTATTTTGGTGGTCTGGGTAGCGCTGGTGCTGCCTGCTGCACACATCCACTTGATCTGCTCAAGGTAATTCTGTCTCGGTTATTAACTTGTTACTGTTAACAGAACATTAAAGTTGTGTAAATGTCAGATGGACACAGTCATGCTTGTATTTCCACCTTGCCACACATCATGTTCTTCTTTTGCTTCCGGTTCCTTGCAGTCGAGTGCTAAATTCATGTATAGTATCCTGCTTCTCCCTAAATTTGTCTAATTTTTTTGTGTGTGGGACTGGGAGCTAATCTTCGAGTTAAGAGGCACGTCACCTCTCACTTGCCACCGTGCCTTAACCCCAGCCAGGCATGCTACTCTATTTATCTACCCTTGTGCGATAGAAGGCTGAGTTGACTGGGGTGGTTGGTTACATACCAAGATAGTTTACCTGTATGCCTTATGTAGAGCACCCTGTTGTCTTAAGCTACACAGATCAACTGTCAAATTGTCAATATCTTTCAAGAACTTTATCGTCATATACATAAAGCCCTGGGAGGTCAATTGTTATATACCTAGTAACCTACTCAGTGCCCGTGTCCCGCAGTGATGCTTTTGTCACTTTGGACATCTTCATCAAATGATCATTCTTATTACTTAATACTTACCGTTGCCGGTGCTTACTTTACATATTGATAGAGGTGGTTGGTGGTTTTGCTGTTGATGAAAATGTCAACCCATACATTAGTACAAACTGGTGTGTTGAATTATACTGTTGATGGATCTAGTCTCATACATTGGTACTGTACAACTAATGTATATGTGTACTGTATTGAATGGGTGGTGTTTTTTGTGTTGGTTCACAGGTACATTTGCAGACTCAGCAGAAAGGCAAAATTGGCCTGATCAAGATGGGCATCAAGGTGGTGAAGTCTGATGGTATATTTGGCCTTTATAATGGATTGACAGCATCCTTGCTTCGACAGGTAGCTAACTAAGTAATTAAAACTAATTATTGTATCACATGGCTACATACAGTACAGTACAATGCATACATCATATGTCTCTGTTAAACCCAGCAAAACATAATATTGTTGAATCTTGCAATAAAATGTTCGGTGTTCAATGTTGGCTTGAGTTTTTCTGCCAGTGTAAAAAATCTAATGATGTCTGTGCACTGTACAGACCAACTTGCTCGTTGGATGCAAATAAATGGCACGCTGATTATTCACACAACTGAAGAGTTTAAAGTTGTCTTTGTATGAAAGTGAATGATACTTAAGATAATCCTCAGTTATGTGGACATGGGCAGGAAATCACATAATATAGACTGAGTAATTGCATTGAAAGCTATTTTTGCCTCTGAAATTTTTTTGACATACTGTACCAATGCTGTACCAATGAGCTAGATTATTGATTAGTGTATTTATCATGCCATTTTTCAGTATATGTTAAAGAGCATAATGCATTTAATGTGTTTGATATTTATTTAGTTTTGTGCTGCCATATTACACTGCCAGTATATGACATTTTGTGCATTTATTGTTGACATTCTGCATGACCTATAATGAGTGGGTACAAGATGCTGTTTAAAGATATTTTACCCATGATTTTCATACATTTAAATCCACTTTAGGTCATTTCTCATCCAATGAACATACAGCTGTTGTAATCATTTGATTGTGTGCTGTGTGTTTAGTTTACATACTCAATGACACGTTTCGGTATCTATGAGACTGTGAAGCAGCAGATAGACAAACCGGGTCAAGTAATGCCCTTCTATCAGAAAGTGCTTCTAGGTGGCTTTGCTGGCTGTGTGGGAGGCTTTGTTGGTACACCTGCCGATATGGTCAACGTCAGGTAATCATTCAGTCACTCACAGAGTCATTAATAACACAAGAAATTTGAGCAAAGCTCATGAGACGCGCGAAAGCCTATAGCATTTCCAGTTCAGCAGTTATAGTTTCTAAAATCGCATATCACTTGGACTCAGCCTATCGGGACCATAATACACATCGGCCATAGGCACGTATGGCGTTGGCGACGGTGGCGCCTCCTTGTGAATGATATAGACTTGCGCAGCCCGATATTGCGAAAAAAATCTGTAAAACCCCCTATTTTGGCGTTCAAGGTCCTCCAAGGTCATTGAATTCGGCGCCAATCGACAGCCAGTATATGATTTGCTATTAGTGATAAATAGTAACCTAGGCCTTATCTCGCACCGCTACTGAGATACAGCGAGTTATAGGCCAAAAATCGCAAATTTTGACCACCCCCCTCGCATTTAGCGCCCTCATTCCGGGTGACCCCCTTCGAATTTATGAAAAAGCTTTACGGTTCCTGAAACTAGAGTCTTCCAGGCAGCTGATGGTGAAGATTTGGAGATCCTAGCTTGGACCGTTTTTGCCTGATCCACCCGTGTGACAGACAGACGGACAGACAGACAGACGGATAGAATTGCGATGGCTAAGACGCGCTGAAAGCATGGCTGCTTTCGCACGTAAAAAGCATGTAATTTCACCTCTGTGTGTTTGCGTTCTTGGCCTTGTTGTTGTTGCTATTGTTCTGCACTTATGTGTGGCTTCGTGGCGTAATGGTTAGCTATCGGATTCACAATTATGAGGTTGCAGGTATGATCTCTGGTTACTTTGCTGTTAGACTTGGGCAAGCTTCTTTCAACTATATGCCTCTTGTCACCAGACAATATAATTAATATCGGCTGGGAAGGTGATAGTGGGCCTGGTGAGAAGTGATGGCAGTCTGGTCGTGAGTTTATCGCCACCTGTCTGCTGACTGCCTAGACACAGGGATCAGCTCCAACCCATGTGCTCATAACTGAGCACAGTACGTTTACCTGTTGAGTGAAGATTGTCCAAATTCAACAGCAGTCTTAATGGTTTGCAGTGGTTTTTCATCCAGAAGTATCTTTTTTGGTAGCAGTTTTTTTCTAGCTCATAGTTAATAATTGTTGTTGTACCATTTGACTGTCATGCTCTGGCGCTACGACAGCACTTTTTATTGTTAGACAAACTTTGCAGAGTCTGTCCGTTTGTCTGTCTGTTGATGACATAATCACCATCTCTGGCACTCAGCAGCAGTGCTGCTGCTATACTCAGTACTGCATCTGGTTATCAGTGCCGGCGTACGTACTGTACGTTCGCTCAGGCTAATCGGCATACTTTGACACTTTGCTCGTTTTGAACGCCGCTGGCAAGAGGGACATGGCCGAAAGGCTGGCTGTGGGCTGTCATCCATTGCCTAAGTCATACTTGCTGCAATTTTTTGGTTTTTATATACAGTTGTTCTAACAGGCTGCATTACGGATCTTGTTCGTCCGTCTGCCTGTCTAACAGATATTATGGACGTGCTACAGCAATGCTGTATCTAGTAGGCGTCTTACACAGTTGTCTTTCGTCGTCATCTGTCATCTTCTGTAACAGGTGTTTTGTGGCTAAACGGTGCAAGATAGGGCCTAGGTTGCTATTGATCACTATTAGGAAGTCGAATACTGGCTTTCAAATGACATTAAAATCATTGACCTTGGATGACCTTGAACGTGCTATGGTGTGCCAGTTGTGCAGTATTGTGGCTACACGGTGAGTTGCAATAACCATTACGACATGCGTAGCGTGCGATAGTCTCCTAAGCTAAGAGCTTGTTTGAGTGTAATTTAATACTATTGTACGTAACTTGTTTCAGTTGTAGCCAGTTTTCATCGGGACTATTTGCTCAAAATTCTGTGCATAGCTGTTAAAATGATGGTAGACACACGAATGACGTCATTGGGTTGAATGTTGAATGCTGTAGGATGCAAAATGATGTGAAGTTACCAGCAGCTCAACGACGCAAGTCAGTACTAGTCATGCTTCTGTTTTTACAATGTATGACAAAATTGACAATAGTAATAATGCTAATGGTAATGAAGCTGCGTCGGGACAAGGCACTGTCTGAAGACATTTCTAATGATGTAATCCATGCTACAGTCGATATGGCACATTTGCTGCATTGAACAAAGATGCATCGTATAAATGGCATTAGTAGCAATAATGCAGCATTAGTGAGAATTCTGCTCAGCATATGCTAGCACGAGGAGCAAACTATGTGTTTCTGAATAATAGTTGAATGAATTTGCATGGTTGAGGAATTAGCGTTGTGAAATGTCAAAACACAGCAAAAACTATAATAACAATAACCGTCTTTGAACATTCTCATCGGCCGTTTTGGCCGGGTATCAGTGATGTCCCTGGCACGTGATAGCAGGCTCCGAAACACAGGTGACTCATTATACAGGGTTCCCACACATCCGTGAAAGTCTTAAAGTTTAAAAGTCCTGGAATTTTTTTCTTTAAATTTAAGGCCGTGAAAATCTTCGAGATCACGGCTGGTTCTTGAAAGTCCTTGAATTTGAGCTTCTTGGTCCTTGAAAGTCTTAGAATTAATTTAGGGGAAAATCAGGGAAAACTGGAAAAAAAATTAACAAAATTATAAAATTTAGCCATAATTGCACTATGCAGTCTAATTTTGCATTTTTGCCCAATGCGCTTGCGTCTCATTCTGAAGTTAGAGCCATAATTCAGTAAGCAGTGAATTCTGATGTCAACATTTAGTTCTTGAAAATTAATGTCGGCAGTCCTCGAAAGTCCTTGAATTTTATTTCGTGACCATTGTGGGAACCATGGTTATAATTAATATGAAACTTCATGAAATTACATTATACTAACTGCTGTGTTTTGCTGGCCAGCTACAAGCATGCTGTGGACGGCTTGTATCGAGTCATTCGTGATGAAGGTGCAGTAAAGCTGATGAATGGTGCTACGATGGCCTCGTCCAGGGCCACACTAGTTACCATCGGACAGGTGACAATACTATTTGCTGCAAGCGTGCTTATCTGTTATGTAGTTTTTTGTTTGTTTGTTTTCTCCTGTGCTTTGACACTGCTAGTTGAACATAATAAACCCGCTGCATCAATTCCAAGAGCTTTTTCTATCGTGAATTGCACCAACTTACATTAATTCCAGTTGAGCAGGCCAGTACACAAAACTATGTGTGTTGTTTTTTTTCAAACTGGTTTTCATCAGTTGAGTTTTATAAAGTGTTTACATTGATACTGTTGTATCACGTACAGTTACTTTTTGCTTGGTAGGCATAAATTTATGGGCGCAATTGAATTTGGACCTCGAAGATGGTATGGTGTAAATCATTGTCAAGGTTTTGTTGTCATTGTATAATATTGGTGACTGTGTGTGTAATGGTGTGCTTCAGCTGTCATTCTATGACCAGTTCAAGTATCTTCTTATGAAAACTGGCTTCTTTGCTGACAACATCGTCACACACTTCAGTGCTAGCTTTTTGGCTGTAAGTGTTATTTTATCCCATTTCGCATAATTTTTTTATCTTGATTTAATGACAAAGCTTTCTATGTATTGTGTACGTTCTCGGAGCTTTTTGCTTAGCTTTTGCCACAGGCAACAATGAAGAAAAAACTTGCAGATTTTTTGGATTTTTTTATTAGACTGATGTTTTTGCTGTGATTTGTTGAATGTATCCATTAAATACATTCCTTGCGGTACATGTGTGGTTTAAAGCACAGAGATCGCATGCAGTGGTGATATATGTTATCTGAAATCAGTAATTTATTTGAACCAAAAATTACTGCTAAGTAACATTTAGAATTAATATCTCAATCATCTTCCTAGAGTAACTTTTAGAATTAATCATCAGTGTCTCGGCTGTTTTCCTATGTCTATAAGAATAGGTGTTGTAAGTAAACTCTTGGTACAGTAATTTTATAACAGTATGGTAATAATAAAAAAGCTCTAATACTATCAAGCTTTTGTGTTACACAATTGATTTAAAGGCTTTTGCTGTAGCCTGTTGAGCATGTACATTTTAGTGCACTATATTGTATACAGCAAGTTAGCAGCGGTTATTGTTGTTTAAATACTGGTAGTTGTTTGGGATAGTCTGTGCATTCTGCGTGTTTGCAGCCATGTGTTCTGTTGTCTAGCTTGTAATGTGTTTGTATGAATGTGTTCAGGGTGGTGTAGCGACATTGATAACTATGCCTCTTGATGTCATGAAGACACGAATGATGAACGCACCCCCTGGAACTTATGCGGTCTGTTGATATTTCTCATCTCATTTTCACACACTCTGCGCTGATAATACAAACTATGTTTTGTCAGTTGGTGCTTTGGTTTTACAAATAGAAGTTTTTTCCGGTCTTCTGTCAAACAGCAGATTTATGACAATTTGTTCTGCCATCTGCTCCTATCTTTAGCTTCTCTTTTCCTGTTTCGTTATCTTTGTTCGTGATGTCATTTCACATTTGGAGATGCTTTTGTCCTCTCACTACCATAGCCATTACTCTCCTGTGTTTAACCTCTCAGTATGTTTACATGCAGCTGTGAAATCTCACAGTACAGTGCCGCTGTTGATACGTTTGTGTAAGCATTAGTTGCCTTTAATTTGGCATGTAATTCTGAAGATGATTAATAATTAGTATTTGACAAATAATTAACTAATAACAAGCTAATTATTTGTGTTTCAGAGCCTGCTATCATGTGCCAAAGATATTGCTGGTGCTGGGCCGATGGGATTTTTCAAAGTCAGTAGCATTTCTTTTTGTTACTGGAATCTTATCGTTATTATTGTGCTAGTACTGATACTTCGTTACTTGAATTTTAAACAACAGCTGTATTTACTAATTTGTTTTGAAAGCATCTTACAGTCATTGCTCCATCAGTTGAGAAGTAAAAAAACTGCTGCACAGTTAGTTGGGACAGCGCACGTTGGAATTAGCTTTTGCAGCTGAAGCTACAATGAGGACCTTGTGTTGGAACTAGCTTGTGCAGCCAAAGCTAAACTGAGGAATTCTGAATGTGATTGGCTTATGTAATGAAAGTTGCATTGAGGACTTTATTGTTGAGTTAGCTTACGCAGCTAAAGCATTTAGCATTATTATTACTATTAGTATTGTTATTTTTATGCCATGTATTTGTGTATATGGCAGGGTTTCATTCCAGCGTTTGTACGTCTCGGTCCACACACAATCCTGACGTTCATATTCTTTGAGCAGCTCCGACTGAGATTCGGTGATGAAGTTCCTGCATAACTACCAACCAGTGCTGATCACGACTTTAGACAAGACTTTATCATCATTCATGTGACAGGCTGGGAACTGCAGTACTGTGCCTGTCCAATCATTGGTGGCCATCTGCCTGCATCACCCAAGTTGTCATAAGTTATGCACTTACTAGGCATTTTTACGTGTGAAAGCAGCTACTGCTTTCAGCGCATCTTACCCATCGCAATTCTGTCCGTCTGTTCGTCTGTCACACGGGTGGATCAGTCAAAAACGGTGCAAGCTAGAATCACCAAATCTTTACCATCGGTTACCTGGAGGACTCTAGTTTCAGGAACCGTAAAGCTTTTCCATAAATTCGAAGGGTGTCACCTTGAATGAGGGTGCTAAATGAGAGGGGGTGGCAAAATTTGCAATTTTTGGCCAATGAGTCACTGTATCTCAGTAACGGTGCGAGATAGGGCCTAGGTTACTAGATTACTAGTCACTAATAGGAAGTCATACACTGGCTCTCGATTGGTGCCGAATTCAATGACCTTGAACGCCAAAATAGGGGGTTTTATGGATTTTTTAGCGATTTCCGGCTGCGACATAAGTCTATATCATTTACAAGGTGGTGCCACGCTACTGTCGTTATGCGATCCAGATAGAGAATTTGATATTTGTATATTAACGTCGCGTGAACACCCCAATTTTCAGCTACACTACTGCACTGAAACTGCTGTAGGCTTTCGCGCGTCTCTTGAGCATTAGCTCAAATTTTTTGTTATCGTAACTGATTTCAAACATCAGTTGGCATCTATTGATAATGTGTGAAGCTACTGGTTGGGAAAGGCTTGTGGCTTGTCATATTACACCGTGGGCCATAAAATGTGGCACTTTGCTTTTGTCCATGTCTTCACCAGTTATTGACTGATTTTAAAAACTTTTTCACTGGCACACTCTGTGGACAATTTGCAATAATGTGATTATTATATATCCCACCTCACCATAAATGCATCTTTACACTACCTTGTGAAACATAGATGTAAGAAAGCCTAACATTGTGGTTAATGATCCATATGACACTAGACTGTGTTAGACCCAGACAGTCTAGTGTCGTACAGATCATTCACAGCAATGCTAATCTGAAGTGTTTTTTTCATTTACCTAAATGTTTGTTGTTACTGTTAGTTTTTTCTTACATTTATATTTCACGAGGTAGTGTTGAGATGCATTTATGGTGTGGTGGGATATATAATAATCACATTATTGCAAATTGTCTGCAGAGTGTGACAGTGAAGGAATTTTGAAAATTGGTCAATAATTGGCGAAGATATGGACAAAATTAAAGTGCCGCATTTTTTATTGGCCCACCCTCTTATGTCTCTATTGCAGCAATCTCGTGGCCAAACTTTGGATGCATACTGGACTTATGAACTAAACCATGCATAAGCAGAGCTGTCTCATGAATGTGTTGATGTCAACTATTGATCATCATGGTATTGAAAAAATTAACATTGTTAAAAATTACAATTTAGTGACTAAAAATTACTTTGCAGCAGTTCTTATGGCAAAGAACATTGAAAACCTGAAGAACTGTCTGTCACAGCTCTCAAAATTAAGCCTCTGTTATGTCACTTATGCTATTTACGTTTTACGTGGGCCAGATTTCAGCAGCGATATGGTTTTTTGTCATTTGATGCCTACCTGCAACACTAACCCATACTAAAATTCTGTTAATGTGCAATTAAAATTTAAAATTTCATCACTGGACAGCTTTCGTAGTAATTGTTATTATTATGGTTATTATTGTGTTGTTATTCTTATCTTTGCTTTGGTGTTGATCAAATGGCAAGAAAGGCATTTGGCCTGTATGAACATTCTGCCTCAATACCCAGAAGTTTTCCATTGGGGCCCAGCCTAACTTGTAGATATTGCACATGGTTCCTATGGTCAGGGGAAGTCACAGAAAATAAAAGTACCAGGGTGCAAAAGTTAACAAAAATGAAGAAAAATTTTTAACTGTTGTATGCAGACTGCGTTCAACAGTTCGTAATTTTTTATGCTTGCTTCGCTTGCAGATTATTTGTACCTTCATTATTAAATTTGTTTCACCACCCTTGTTTTTAGTGTGATTGGAAGTGATGGAAAACCGGCATTGGTGTTTGTCTTGGAAAATCAGGGAAGATTAATTCTGCAGAGTAGTAGGAACCGTGACTGCAGGAAAGAGGCAGTTAAGCCTCTCATTGTAGTAGTGCCATTTAGTAGCAGTAGTAGTTATTAAGATTATTTTTATATTGTTGGTAGTAATAATGCCATTACAGGTTGTAATGATGACGATTATGTACTATTGCTATTGATACGTTAATTATTTATGTCATTGGTTTAGCAGCTGACTACTTGATGTGTTTATAGGATTGTTAAGTTTATTATTGTTAAAGTATGTTTGCTGCCTGCTGGTGAAATGTTTTGTTTCGTCTCGAGCAGCAGTGATCTTTATAAGTCTAGTTTTTTGCTTTTACTTTTGTGATTTGTCAAGATAGAGAAAACACGCAAGATCATTCATCTAGTTGGATACTGGCCATATTAATTTTTTCTTGTGCAAATTCTCGGGATTTTGATTTCAGTATTCTTATCACTTTTTGTCGTCTGTTAACAATTTGTGTTATGGATTGCAATTTTTAGTTGCTGCACATAACGTAACAGTTTCCATGCATCCGTGAAAGTCCTAGAATTTTTTTTCTCTAAATTCAAGGCCTCTTAAGTTCATGAGAACAGGGTTGGTTCTTGAAGATCCTTGCATTTGAGTTTCTAGGTCCTTGAAAGTCCTGGAATTTTTCAGCATATTTAGCAGCATAAACATTGAAGTCACATGTTACATGAATATGCAGCTTCTGAAGAAAAGAAACTTACTTAACATTTGGAAAAATATCAAATTGCAATTGGACCTTAGTTTCCACCTGATTGCGTGTATTTTTACAGTTTACTTTAGCGACATGAATAGTGTGTGAACTAATGTCAACATTTAGTCCTTTAAAATTAATGTTGGCACTTGGCAGTCCTTGAAAAGTGTTTGAATTGTATTTCATGATCGCAGTGGGAATCTTGAGGTAATATAAACGTATCTGACGGATATGTTTGTGTCAAGCGATAAACTGTTAGCATAGTAACGGGATAACCTGCCAAACTTGATTATCTCTGCAAATGTCTGTTAAGGTTGTACATTTTTGTGTGCAGTTGTAACATGGATGTCATTGTCTGTGGTTGCTTGTGACTATAATGTAAGACACTTTTGGTGCTGTTTATTTTACTGTAGACATTCTGAAAAGTGCACTTAATATAAATCTTTGCTTTTTAATGTAAATGTGTTTAGGAGTGTTTGCCAGTGTTGCATAGTTGTCTGAAATTTGTTAAAATTGGGTAGATTAAAATAAAAATGTTATCGTGATACTGACATGTACATCTAATGATAACTAATTAACTACAGTGTGATTCACACTAATTGTTGTATAATTAATTATTGATGTGTTATCATGAGTAGACTATGGAGTGTGGAAATAATACGCACAATTATGCGATCATCTGTAGTTATCTGCTTGTAAAGTGATCCGTAATAAAGAACAAGTTTTGTGCTGATATCTTGGATCTACTTACCTGATTTGAGTTTCTTGTATCTGACATCCTTACATCATATTGGAAGCAAACTAAGATTACAATAATATGTTGGCCTAGTGATAGATTGTTCCGCAAATTGTCACGCAAGTTACTTCTGCCATGGAGATTCCATTTTTGTGCATGGAAATTTTGTCACAATAATTATATTGCAAGCTAGATTTTAACTTTGCAGCCAATTAGTCTATAGGTATTTGTAAAGGGCTGGTGGAGCATTATCCAAACTGACGATAGTCAGAAATCCGCGCCTCGCTATATAGTTACCGCTATATAAATGTTCACTTATTATTATTATTATTATTACAGTTATAAACGTGAATGTTTAAACTGAACATATCGCGCTAACATGCGTATTTAGCAAAAATCGGCATTTTTCGAGTCCACTTGGCAGTAAAATACGTTCTGTTTGGTATTTACTCCGGAAAATGTTAGCAACCCTGTGATGTAAACAAAAACAATGGCACGAGTAGAAGTACCGATATTGGCAGATTCCTATATTACATGTGAAAAATTCAACGAATTGATTAGCACAAAGGTAATCGATTTACTTTCTGGTAATCTGAGGTGCGTTTCGCACTTTTTTTCTCTGAGAATCTCACTTCTACGGCTCAGTTGTTCTCACTAGTTCTCACGAAAAGTGTGAAACGCGCAAGTAAGAATTCTCTGAGAATTCTAACATAGAAT
>Ga0209671_1002259_pt1 | contig 17436 bp, 12 predicted proteins | sample WorMetHERISLAND2_2_FD_187401 | JGI IMG/M metagenome (GOLD analysis project Ga0209671, IMG submission 187401) | Marine gutless worms symbiont microbial communities from Max Planck institute for Marine Microbiology, Germany - Olavius geniculatus... | ecosystem: Host-associated > Annelida >...
TACCGATCGCTATTTGAAGCAATATGACTCGTATTCGCCAGGTGGCGCCACTGTTGCACATAATTAATTTCAATAACTTATGTTTTCGTGTTGAGAATGAAACGACCTTGATTTCTGCAAAAAATCATGTAGACCTAAGCAGTATTTCTGAAGTTAGAAGCTATATAACAGAGTGGCCCCGTTTTTTTGGGCCACCCTGTAGATAAGCTTACTCCGTGGATCATCGACGTCGATGAAGTACGGTGACGCTCTGTAAACGATCTCCTGCAGAATGATCGCAAAACTGTACACGTCAGCCTTCTGAGTTCCGTCGAAACAACGCTCCCGAACACTCTTTAGTCGGCTCGGAAAAGTGAAGCTTCAGTCCTGGACAAAAGATACCCCTTTCTACTTACAGAAAAAAAGACATGCCCTCTCCATTCCGGTGGAAAGACACACCTTTCCGTTCTTGGGAAAAGAGCACTTTTCTTCATTTTAGGGAAACGGATGCCCTCTCCATTCTCGGAAAAAGGGAATACCCGCTTTATTCCGAAAAAGTGATACCCCTTTTAATCCCCAAAAAACAAAAAGCCCTACCTTTCTTGATGCCAAAAAGTGACCTTTTCCATTCTCGGGTAAAGGGATACCTTTCTTTATTGCATTCTGAGTTCCGTTGACGGGTCGTGTTGTCATACGCAGTAGCTCGGGCGCTGTCCACAGCTGATCGCGGTAGTACTGAAACTCGCCATCCTGTCAAAAAATAGGCTTCAACGTATAGCTAAATGTTTGCAAAAACCCACCTCAAACCTACACAGCGTCACCTGCCATATGAGATCAGACAGTGTTCTTACCTGCCACCCGACACCCAGTTAACTGATCCACAGGCAAGCAGGTTGGTACTCGGGATAAAGACTAAGTCGACCTGGGTTGTTGGTTATATACCGAGACCGATCGCAAGTACTGACCGCTTGATAACGACCTGGCCGCGGGGATCAAACTCACGACCTTTTGGTCGTAAGTCCGACGCCTAAGTACCGTTACGCCGCTAGGCCACCTTTACCATAGCGGCTATTTTAGGCAGTGTAGTGTTGCATCAGCGAAGCCGGCTATTGCAACAAATGTTACTGTAGCGTAGTCTGTCTATTCGTCTGTCCGTCACACTCCTGCATCCCGCTAAATCCGTTGGACGGAATGATATGCCATTGCGCAGGGACACTCACGTAACATGCGCTGTAACATACATGCACAGCCCCTGTGTTTAAAGCGACCTCGATTGTAAATCTGCAAATCCTTTGGAGGTGCGTAAAAGTCAATGACGCAAATGTGCTAAAACACCGCAAGTTGGCAGACGGACGACACAACAGAAATAGGCTAATGTGTCATTCAGCCGTTTGTCTGTTCGTCAGCCGGTCATATTTTCATGCACAACAAAGCAGATAATTGAGCATATTATGGCAGGCACCTATTTTCCTGCCGGCGAAGGAATAAGCGTACAATACGGCAGATAGGCATTACACTGTACAGAACGCCAAGATCGTAATGGGCCGTCGTCGGAAACAGGGGAGAACGCCGCCCCCATTTTACTCTGAACTTCATGAAAACAAAAGGCTCACAATTTTATCAGCCAGCTAAAACTATATATCAGGTTTCAAATAGTTTTTTTGAGATCTCTGTTTCTATTTATTTTGTTTTACAGTACTTTGTGTAAATAAAAAATGTTGAATTTAACAATAATGCTTTATTATTTCTTTTAGCATTTAGACTACGTTTGCTTTATGCAGTAAAAGATTTATTAATTTAATTACTTACTCACTGTTCAATGTGTCATAATAATTTCGTGGTTTGTTTCTTGCCGATACGGGTTAAAACGTGCAGAAATTTTAGCCAGATTTTGCCTTACCCGACTTCGTTTTTGAGGTTCCCCACTTCTTTCTATAAGACTGCATTCTTTACAGCCAAAAGTCCTCAACGAGAAATAAATCATGGACAAAATTGGACACCTATAGAATGACTAAATACAGACCGTACTGATGTAATGAGTGAGATATTACATTATGTCTCTGCTCGCTGAAAGACTCCGTTAGGCCTATGGCAGCATTTCCGTGAAATCATTTGCAACGGCGCTGTGATAATAAAACGCCTATTGGTGATAGTCACAACAATGGTGTCTATTGTGCTGACATCATGGCGCAAGGGTTCACCTGGTTCGTTTCCATGGCGACAGATGAATATAGGCAGTATCGGGCATTCACTGACCTTTGGAAACTCAGGTGTACACGACTGCAGTTAACTGACGAGGCCAATTAGTTGGCTTCGTGCTATATTCACGATAACCAATTATTATTCTGCTGCATCCTAATAGGCCGCATTTTAAGTCCATCCGTCCGTCTGTCCGTTTGTTGACTGGTGCGCGCTTGGCGCTAAGATATAGTCATTAAACTCGGCGAGATTTTCAACAGAGCGTATGTGGTTCTTTCTGTCCAGCGACAGCAATGCATTGAGTCGGTTGGAAAACTGGCACATCGACAGCAGCAGCACTGTCCGTCCGTCCGTCCATGCTTGCAGCTGAAGTGCTATCTGCGAAATGCGAAAGCGCTGTTGACTGGCAGAAGTTAGTTTGGGCGGTCACTTATAGGGTGTTTACACGATCCAGCAAACGTCCAGCAAACTTCCAGCGAATGTATTCAAAATACACGTGAATTGCTGGACGTTTGCTGGATCGTGTAAACACCCCATTAGTCGCGCTGCAAGCCACACATCATCATTATCAGCCGCAGCAGCAGGCGCTATCGCATTTCGCAGATAGCACTTTAAGCACTTTTAGCACTTTTACTTTTTATTGGGACTTTTTATTACTGTCACGTTTTTTTACATTAGATTAACGTTTTTTATTAACGTTTTTAAACGTTTTTTAGAATCTTTGCTACATTTTGATGGTTTTTCAACGTTTCTAATTTTTTGGAACGTTTATTTTACAGAACATGACGTCTGTTGTGTGTACTACTAACTTCTTTGTTGTTTGCCTTGTTGAACGCATGCAGTCCGAATCCAGATACTTTGAGTACCCATCTGCTGTCCACGTGGCAATTAGCACTGGACAGGTACCCGTGCGACTGAAATGCTGACTTGTGCAGGTAAACCATTCCCTAACAAAAACGTCATCATCATCATCATCTTCTTCATCATTTATTTGCCCAAAGCACTAGAGCATATTTAGCGTGAAATAAAAGAAAAGGAAAAAACAAAGTTGCAATAGGCGTACAATAACTCTTTCAATACGTTTACATGTATGGCTGGTAATTCTAATCAAGTTTAGTCAGTTTAAATGCTTTTATTCGCAGCTTAGCAAGCGGCAAGCAAGCAAGCAAATATGGCTCAGCAAAACTGACTAGCCGCTGATTCCTCACTTCACAAGTTCCTGTAGACGTCAGTTGTTCTCGCGCCGACGTCGGCTATTGTCCAATAATGGCGTACTTAACATTGAGAAAAATCATACGTCGCAGCTGTCCCCAGGATTCCACCCGGAGAAAACTGAGAGACGTCAGCGCCGCCTCGCGGCTAATTGAATGCGTCCTCTCGAACGTCTAACTTCTCAATCACATATTCTACAGACTTTGACTCGTCTGTTCTATTGCTACGTAGTATGCTGTATTCAACAAGTGAGCATTCAACGTTCTCCCTTTAGGGGCCTAAATATCAAAGTTACAACTTGTTCAAGCCTTCATCACGGATTTTCATATCTCACTTTCAACTCCTGACTTCTAACTGACCGTTATCCATTAGTGATGCACGGAATTCCTCATTCTTATAAGTGATGCACGGAATTCGATTCTGGGACAGTTTATGTCGTGCAGTTCCAATAGCTGCATAGGAAGCAAGCAAGCGTTATAGACGCGTATTAAATGAATTTACTTCTATCATATACCAGCCAATAGGTTATGAGCCTAAATATTGTTGGGCATATCACACAACCTTACAACTTTACTTACTTATTACATACATTTCAGTTTTGCAGTGCAAAGCAAATAAAACAGTGTCTATACAGATATAATAGTAGCCTAGGGCAAACAGTAAAAGCCCAAACTCCATTAATTTGACTAAATGTGGATTTGTTAGACAACAAGCTATATACGGCCTCGTCTTCAAGTGTCAACCTTTAGGCCTATATACACGCACACTTACATGAGTCGAAAGACTGTAGGCCTAGGTAAGCTTACATTGACGAGGTCATGTATCAGCGACGCTTTGAAAAACCAATCCAGCTTAATCTCATCGTCTTCAATTATATCCTAACACAACAATATACGTACTAGACAACGAGATTCATAAAACTGCTTTTTCAGATTAGTCATTATCAGAATATCAAATGATACACCGTATTATGACAGCAATTTTCTAATTACTTGGTTGAGCTGAAGCCAGATAGCAGGACATAGAGCCTAAGCTTAAACCTACCATTGCTGATGGTCGAAACTAAAAACTTAACGGTGCGAAAAATTTCTTCGCTTTTTGATTGACTAAGCATACTGTCACTTGTGACGTGCGAGTTCAAGTAAACTAGACCCCAAGTTTTTAAGCCCGCAACAACAAGAAAACATTCGATGCCTTTGAAAATGTAACAGATTTTTGCCAACAAATTTACAACGTTTACAAAGAATGATTTAGGCCTCGTTTTTTGCAAATTTCGTAAAAACAACTTCTGCACGATTCAATAAATACCGCAGTGCAAACTTAAAAGTTTGTTTTTCAAGCTGAGCATAAAGTCGTGCCCTGAGTTTTCGCGAAACACGTATTGAATTTAGTCCAAATTTTAGTCAACAGTGCCAACTTTTGTGCAATGCGCAAGCACATTTTTGTCAGAATAATTTGCTCTTGTCCTTATAGCCCTCAAGTTCTTGCCGGCGAAATTTTAGAACGTACCTGAACAGTACCGCGGTTACATGCCTGCGTCAGGTAGCAGATATGCCCCGGCTCTACGCAAGCTCCGATAAACGCCTTTATATTGTTGTGATTCAACTCCTTTAGCTGCACATGCACACGACGAATAATTATAAAAACGTAATTAATGAAAAAAAACAATAATTATTAAAAAGCGCTTTTTGCAGAGCAAGCGATTCCGCCTATATCTACACATTTCTCCGTAGCGTGGTCTGTCGTCTGCCTGTCGTCTGTCGGTCACACGCGTGCACCCTGAGGATGTAAGCCTACACTTGTCGGATGCAATGACACACTGTATTCTGACAATTACAAACGATAAGCGATTCCGCTGTGTGCCAAATTGTTTTTGTTCTTGTTTAGTAAACAACACAGAACTACGAATGCAGCCCACATTCTGCATTAAGGAAGATGTTCGATATGCAATAAAATGAAATAAAATGCGCGCATATTTTGTTTCGGCCAAAATTGTATCAGGGCAATCACTCATCGTTCTACTGCGTCACATGCACAAAGTCATTGTCGTGTCTCATGTGATTTTAGGCTACACCATCTCCATAATAATATACCACGTTAGCAAAATCAATGGTAACTCATCTCAGAACCAGAGCGCCTGGCTTGCCATAGTGGGATAACAGACCGCCCCACCCTACACAGACATCCGCTAAGGAGATTATGTTTTTGCCAGAGTTTGCTTGGTTGTGTGTTAGCAAGATAACTCAAAAAGTTATAGAAGGATTTTTCTGAAATTTTCAAGGAATGTCGGGAATGGCAAAAACTACAAGTGATTCAATTTTGGGGGTGATCCGAAAGGAATTTTGGATTCTTTAGAAATTTTCGTTAACATTGCTTTTTTATGCTTGACGGAGGTCTGCGCTTTCCTAGTGCTTTTCTAGTTGTTCATGTTGAGATGGTTTACCTGTCCGCAGACAGTCACCCATTCAGGTAGTAACCGATATGACCGGAAGTCGAACCCAGGACTTCACGATTGTAAGTCCAACGTCTTGTAAGCGTTACGCCACCAAGTCACTGTTTAGTCGTTTGAATATCGGAAGACCGATGCTTGTGCGAATAAGTAAGTAAATGAAAAAGACACGAACGTTGACGAGGTCAATGAGGTCACGACGAGTGAGCGTTAGTTCAGGTGTGTCGACACTGTAGACACAGACTGTGAGTCCCTTATAGAGAGCCATCGAGTAACTGGCTGATCTGACTGCGCCGTTGTCTTTCAGCGACAACATCGAAAAGTTCAGCGAACTCCTGCCGAGCTACACACATTATCACAAATGTAGCACAATTATTTATCTGTCCCATTGCTACAGCATAGCATGAGACAGATTATAAAATCACTTCTGTCATTCTGTCATTCTGTCTGCAAACACTACTACGGCCGCAATTTTGATTCGATTTTGATGAAATTTTGCACCGTCATTCGAGGCCCGAAAAGTAAGATGGAGTTTGTTTGGAGTAAAAATCTGATAACTCCTTCCTCTATTTTACCCCAATTTTAACCCCCGTAATGCATTTTCAATGGGAAGGTTCTTGCACCACAGACCACAGTAGAAAATCCTGTGGGCTTATAGTGGCGGTCAATAGCTCAAAAGGCGTGTCTCGGCGGCCGCTATAGGCACAAAAAAGAAAAATAATCTAATCCCCCAATTTGAGCCATCAGCCCCCAAAATTGTGATCACTGCATTTTCAATGGGAAGCTTATCAGTTACAGCTATGTCAGAAACGATTAACGTTTTGCGACATAAAGTCGCTTCTGTGCAGATTATTTTAACAAAACAGCTGAATTAGTATTCGTTACAGTATTTAATTTACACATGTGTATAAAAAGGTAACAAAATGCCAGAAATTTGGAAAAAATAAACGATCTGAGACAAGTAAACGAAATGTCAATCTCAAATTATATTTGTGTTCGCCAAAGGGTGCTACCTGTGTATGCTTTATTATTTTTTATATTAAATTTGTTAAGCTACTGCGCCTGCTGTTATTTTACATTTTCATACGTAGACCTACATTTTAAGCCTATACCACAAATACGATAGGATTTCTTTGCGTTTTTGAACTTCTGTGTAGTTAATCGTGACTTTACAGATAGCTGGCACCACAATTGCAAATATCTACGCTCAACTAGTTACACTGTAGGCTGGCCTTGCGGACGTGCACCATGAAATAAGAGCGTGATACCCCGTTTACACGATCAAGCAATCATCAAGCAAACATCGAGCAAACGTCAAGCAAATATGAAGCATGCATAAAGCATAGCTTACATAAAATAAACATCAAGCAAACGTCGAGCAAACATCAAGCAATTAGAGCACACGTCGTGCACGTGTATTTTGAATGCTTTGCTGGATGTTTGCTTGATGATTGCTTGATGTTTGCTTGATCGTGTAAACGGGGTATAATGCTGAAACGCGACAGCTATAGCGTGGCAATGGGACAGATACCTCGTTCCAAAGAAAGTATTTCTAGTTAATGTTAAAACTAACATTTTTCAAATGTTAAAACACACTTTTATCTTTAAAGTAAACTGGTGCGGTTGGTTGGAGCGGCGGTAAGTCTGCTAGCTGCAAACCGCGCGTCCAATTATTTGCTATAACTCGGGCAATGGATGGCCGCATAGTGCGCTGCGGTATCATTACCTTATGCCTATAAGGCTCAGCTGCCACTTCCGATATTGTAAAGCACTTCTGGTTACGAGTCTGCAATCTCCTGTAAAAACGCTACAGCAAGTCCCACAAACTTTCCAAGTTAAGATTACTGAAGTGTGAAGAGAACAAAAGTGTACGCACCGTGTTGACAAAAACTAAGTCGGAGTAGTTGATTTTCCACAGCATCTGCTGAATGCGGGCCTCTGAACGTCGAGATCTGTATCAATGACACATAGCACTCGGCTGCAGTAAACTGATAATTTTATTATTCACATGACTCAAATTATTATTACGTCAGTGGGTCCAATTGGCACTTTAGCAGGTCAAAGGCCAAGCTTACCGGAAGCCAAATGCCTCCGGCACCGCATCGAACGTGCAGCGGGCGAGTATCTAGCCTACGCATAACCTGTCAGACGACCGCACACATGTCAGCACAAAAAGTGGTGACAATGACATCTTTGCTTGTTTAAGTACTTCACATAATGTCGTTTGGCGCACGGTTATTGCAACAAAATTAGTAGCTTTAGGCATAACTGTATATTCTATTTTTACACATGGTTTAGCGATACGATCCACATGCATATTTTTACGACGTTTACTACATAAGTACAGATATCTTTAAGTAATCAATGTGTTTATACTGATTATAAATGTTCGTGTGCATGAATAAATCAATGATGGTCAACTTCATTGCGGGTTAAAAAGTAGAGAAACAGGTAAAAATTGCAACTTTTCGAGAGACAGCTGCAAATTGACGACAAAGGAGATTTTAGGTGCTCAGAGTTTTAATTTTGTCTTTTAATTAACTCTAAATCAGAGATTTATAGCCACAGAATTTGTATCTTAAGTAAAAAATTTCATGACAAACAAAACATTATTTGACAGGATAAAATTTGGGGACGAAGCATTTGTTTCTTTGCTCTCACCTCGTGCAGCGATGCTACTTGTGATGGTATATACCTGTTTAGGAATAGCGTGTAACTATTGCAGTGCTGCTACTATTCTTGGTGAATAAATGTCAATAATAATGCAATGGCGCAGCGAATAGTTGTTTACCTGAGAAACTGAAATACGAAAATGACGACGAATAAAGCAGCCACAGCAACCACAGAAGACACCCCAATTGCCAGCCGGTTATCTGCATCATCATCATCATCATCATCATCATCATCATCATCCTCATAATCATTGTAATTAATAGCAACAACAACGACGGTTAGAACGGCGGACTTACGATGAATAATAACACTTTATTCGCAACAAGTGCAGAACACAAATGACAAAGAAAAAGACAGACAGGGACAGAATGTGAAATTAAACTGAATCGTGGGTTCAACTCCCGATCCTGCAGATCGCTATCAAAATGTTAGCCTTCTACCTAAATGATTAAGTGTCTGCGATCAGATAAACCGAAAACCATCCATCGACGTAAACTCAGTCTTCTAAGTAGATCAGGTACCGGATTACTTGACTGGTGTTAAGGCTGGGCGTGTTCACCTGTGTCGGATGGCAGGTAATACTGTGTGAACTTATGTGGCAGATGACGCTTTGAGGTGGGTTTCCTACGAAGAGTCGTAGGCCTACACCTTATTTAACTCTTTAACAGTTTTAGTTCCGTCCCGAGAAATTTTACGTTAATTTTATTTTAGTTTTTTTTGCACCTATTTGTTATCGAGTTTTTAGCCCGTACCAATACCAACACCGAAACTGGCTTATCGTATGTCGCGCTAAAACCAAGACCGAAACATTTCTGCTGCGTCATGATATTATTAATGTTACACAGCTAAACAAACTCCAATTTCTCTCTATTGCTGTGAAAAAGGAAAAATCTAATTTGCAAAAAAACGTTTGTGAACGGCCGTAAACTTACCTTGTTCGGGAGGTGGACAAAGTTCTCCAACAAATCCACATTCCGGAATGTCCGGTGGCGGATGACCAATAACTCCCCACGTCAGCGGCGTATACTGCGTCACCGACTATATAGCATAGATATATGTGTAAAAAAACTTACCAGTTTACAACTGTGTGTAAGGACGATTGTGATGATATCAGTCCTCTAAAACAGCAAAAATCGTTTGGGCAACCTTAGATGGGGCTATGCATATGGCATCCTTACAAGCTGACTTTAGTTGGTAGCCTAATCACTAACATAGTCTAAAGCCTTCTTCATTTGATGTTATTTGTCGTATTAGGCCTAGTTGCCCAATGTTTACTGATTAGAGTAGCAGCCGAAAATGTTCCTGTTAGCCCATGGCTTAGCGAATGGTAAGCCTAACAAGGAAGCGAAAATATGACCCTGTGCCGACACAATATTCAGCTAATCGCGCACTCATAGGCCTATGCATACAAACTGTCCAACTGCACAGCACAACCCTAACCCTGACATTAGACACTTTAAAGCTGAAAGATGCTGTAGCTGCTACTGTGCCATGGAAAACATTTACATCAATCTTGCATTTTTATGCCTTATTGCTTGAGTCATGAACGCGCGTGGAATGCCCAGATGGATAGCCGGATAACAAAGTGATTGGACATTGTTGATGTCTAATAAGAACATGAACTTATCCGTGTGCTTGCCTATAAGCCCTAACTGCATGCATGAATGATCCGGTTGTCGTCTTGACCCTACATTCGCTGTTAGTGCACTAAATTTTAGCCTGAGTAGCATATTATGGCAATGACCATCCGATGCAGCAGGCCGATAGTACTTTGGTCCAAAGTGAAAGCAGCTGTATGAGATCACCATCGTCATTACGCAGACTTTTACATTAGTTAAGTTTATATTATACGCTTAGGCCTATCTGTTGTTTTACGGTGCATAGTCTATTTTGGGCAGTTCGGCCAAATCGGTAACCAATGGGCAAGTAGGCCTAATACGACAAATAACATCAAATGAAGAAGGCTTTAGACTATGTTAGTGATTACCAACTAAAGTCAGCTTGTAAGGACGCCATATGCATATCCCGGCCCATCTAAGGTTACCCAAATGATTTTTGCTGTTTTAGAGCACTGATATCATCAGATCGTCCTTACACACAGTTGCATACTGGTAAGTATTTTACATATATATATTTGGTGTTTTATTGCCAAAAGTCGGGGAATAAGCCTGACACATGTAAAAAGCGCTATCAGGATCCATATCTTTATCCTTAACTTTTTTAAGGCAGAGCAGTATAACTCCGGTCGGGTACAGATTACAGAACGTTGGATGTGTCTACTACTGCTGCTGATGCTGCTCCTACTATGCTGCTGCGGGTTTATACCTAGTAATCAAAGTTGGCTGGGGTAGACTTCGACTGACGTCATCTAATTGCCAAACCCTCAACCCGCACCTCCGTCAGATGCAAAGATCTTAATGATATTTGTTGAACAAGCCGAGATATAGCCCATTTTGTCTTAAATTTTGTTGCCATGGCAACAAGGGTCGGTCGGGGTAAAATTCGATTAGCAGCATTTAATGGCCCATTTCTGAAAACTCTCAAACAGATGCTAAAAATCTCGCATATATTTATTACACATGCCGAGTTATAGCCAATTTTTGTCACAAATTTCGTTGCCATGGCAACGGGGGTCGGTCGGGGGAAAATGCTATTGGCAGCATTTGATGGCCATCCTCGAGAACCTTCCTATAAGCGCAAAAATCTCGCAAAAATCTCGCAAAAATCTCTTACGCAAGCCGAGTTATAGCCAATTTGGTCCCAAATTTCGTTGCCATGGCAACGGGGGTCAACCGGGGGTAAACATAAATGTCACCATTAATTAGGCCGTTTCCGAAAACCATATCCTAGAACCAAAAATTACGACTCTATTTTGCAATAAATGAAAAATAAAGTTTTTATTTTATAGCAATAAAAAGGCACTTCGCTGACGTATTAGGCGTAAAAATCGGTCTAACGGACTCGCCTGTAGGCGAGTTCAAAAACCAAAAAGTGTTGTAAATTTCGAACAGGAGGGGTGTATATTTCACCTATATGAGGAGTAAAAACCCCTGGGCGGATTGAGCCCAATTTTTTGGCGGTAGGCGTCCACGACGTAATCACGCCATTCAAATATGGTGACGATCGGTTCAGTGGTTTTGGGTTGGCTGAGGGTCAAATTTTGCCTTTTCCCATATACTTTGAAGGTCATCCTTACAACACTCACACTATCGTGTGAGATGCGATCATATCGAGCCATATTAAAGATTTTCTAGTGCCCCCATTATATGATAAAAAACCACAAGTGCATTATAGAGTTCAAAGTTAATAAAATACACGGCAAAACCTAATTAAAACAGTTATGGCTAATCATGGACAATGTTAAAAGCCTCGCAGAATAAAAATGTTTTCAGTTGGCGTTTGAAGGCTGCCTGGGATGGCGTAACTACGAAGTGACTCCGGCAAGCGGTTCCACGCGGCCAAACATAGGCAAAACCACGCTCTCTAAACGTGATACGCAGTAGGCTACGTAAGCAGTGTCAATATTAGGCCTACAGTGCCTACTTCAAGAAATCTCTAATGCTCTATCGAAGGCTTACACATAGGCTAAACAGCAGACAGTCGCTACAAAGAGTCATTTGTGGCTCTTCAAAGTTCGAAGATGGTCAAATGCTGAACTCATATATTATTTCGTCAAATAAAACAAAAACAGAAATGTTGCTACACTGCATGCCAACGTGCTATGCGACAGTCCGCCTAGCTATGCATGTATCTACACTTTACAGCACTTACGTACACTGAGTTTCCAGTGAAACTTGAAAGTCCACTTTATCGCACTAGCGTCTTAGACAATCGCAGTGAATTAGACCGCTCTGTCCGCGCGAGATATGCCTATTTTCTTGAGGTTGTTGAAAGATGTAAAAGCTTGATATCTGAGCTTTTAAACTAAAAATTAGACGATAAACGGACGGACGGACAAACAAGATAGGCATGCCGACGTCTTTGTGTACAAACTAGCCTAATATGATACCCGTAGTCTGACCTTATTTCGTGGTTGGGTCAGATCAATGAGCATCGCGTCGTACAAATCATCGTGTCCTTCCGAGTATTGCCAGACGTTGTAGGTGTTGATTCGGTTGGCGGTACTGTGTATTAAAATATTGCCGGTCACTCCTGAACGCATACACCAAGGCATTATGTATATTGCTTCAAACAGAAAAATAGAAAAAAATATATAAATAATTAAGTGAAGAGAAAAAGAAGGCAAAAATATTTTCGTGGGCGAAAAGTCCGGGCAAATGGCAAAAGGTTTAGTGGCCGACATGTCCTGATGACCAAACGTCTTGATGACAAAGGCCGAAATGTCCCGATACCGGAGCGTAGCCGTTTCCACGAGCTGCCTCCATTTTCGACATGTCGGTTACAAGATGATTTCAGTTTGTGCTTGAGCGGCCGCAGTGCAGGTAAACGATAAAAAACAAAGTTTAGACAAAAACACGTACTGAGCGCGCACCCACAAATCGCTGTCCAATAGCTTTGTCGCGGATGAATCGTCCATCATTGTAGTTCGTGTTACCTTCGGCCAGTGTTTGATTTAGTATTTGGAGGTACATCAAGGCAAAACCGGAGATGTTAGTTCTTGACTTGTACTTGTCCTTGTTTTCAAGAGCTTCTTGAAAGCCTAAGTGAATTTTTTGTTGTTGACAATACAGTATGTCTTCTAAGTCCTTGTTCTTGATAGCAAAGTCTTGTAACTTGCCTTGTCATTGAGAAAAAGTCTTGGTTTTAGTCCTAGTCTTAAGCAATTTAGTCCTTGTCCTTGTTGTTAAAAAAGTTTTTGATCTGGTCCTGGTCCTGAACACTCAAGTTTTTATCCTTATCTTTGTCTTTGAAAAAAGTCCTGTTTTGGTCCTTGGATTCGAGCCCTTGTCTCTTTTTTTCTTTAAGTTAAGTTTTTGTTTTGGTTTTTAGTCATGATTTTGACCCCAGTCTTAAGCACTCCAGTGCTTGTTCTTGTTTTTAAGAAAAAGTCCTGGTTTTGGACCTAGTCATTGGCACTCAAGTCTTTGCTCTTGTTTCTTTGTTCGAGGAAAAGTCCTCATACTGGTTCCAGTCTTTGACACTCAGGTGCTTGTTAACGTCACGACGTAATTACAAATAATGTGTGACTCAGTGCACGTGAGTTTGATTGAGTATTTGCAGGTACAAGTAGACGCCATCGTGAAGGTAAAACGTCCACGTATAGTTTGCCTACAGCGACGACAACGACAGCGATTTCACATATGGCGGCGCTGTAAATGCAAGACCTGGAAATGCAAGCCTAAAAAATAACAGATTTGAAAAAACGTTGTTGTTTCGAAGATTTTTTTCGTTTGCCATTTTTCAGTCCTGCATTTTAAAACGCTTTACATAATCTTAGATTCTCAGTATTCACCCTCTGACACTGCTGTCCCGAGTGTTTTTCATTCTCGGCTGAAAACTTATCTTTTCTCTAAATTCCAAGTGTTTTGCTTTCTAGTTTCTCACTTGTTCTCTCTCACGGACAAAACTTGCAGATCACTGACCAGCTCGTGTATCGAGAATTAAAATTTTTTGACGATGTCAACTTTTTAAAATTGCACTATATTAGACCAACTCGGCTGGCTTAAATGTTTTACATACTTACTTGTGTAGACCTACTTAACAAAGGCAAAACCACAGCAAAAATTGGCGGCATTTGCACTAGGCTACTCCATCTTATACCAGGAAAATGGTACGATTTTTTTCTCTCCGGTGTATAGCATTTACATACGATATTCGGATTGTGCATGTTCCACGGCGGTTTTGCAGCCGCTTTTTGCACCTTGGATAGAAATTCGTTTCTGTCGGGTCCAAAAGGCTCCGTTATCATGATCTGAAAAACACACACATACAATCAGCCATACAGTCACTTCAACCGCCTACTTACGGCGCCAACAATAATGTGACAAAAAGTAAAGTAACAAAGGATAGGCAAGACCTATAAAAATTCACTTTTCGTTATTTATTCCAGCGTTTTCAGCGCTCTAAAATATTTAATATTTAATTGTTGCCAGCTTTACTATACAAAGCATAAGAAACAAGATAATGTATTATGAACACGGAGTCTGTCTAATGCATTTCGACATTTTACAGTAGGCCTATATGTCCGTATAAATATAATTAGTGAACTGTTTAGACCGGCAAAAAAATCAAACAGTGCAATTTCAAATTGTACATCAGCAATGACCTTTTCATCCTTCTGTAGTGACATTTTCGCTGCTTATTGCTCATTTATCGCTCCCCTATAACTCATAGAAAATGTTTTTGAGCTAGCTGTGCTACGCAAGTCTGTACCTTGTGCTACATTCAAAATTTGTTTTAAATTACTGACGTACTATTTAAAACTTAACTTTTTGTGAAAATCGTTCTATGTACACTTGACATAAGATATGATACTTACCTACTTGTTAACATAATCCCAATATGTCTATTTTATTTGTAACAACAAATGCGTTTTGACATTTGCTGTAATAAAGAAATGAATGAATGAATAAATGAATTATTTTAACTAAACAATAAACATTGTCAGTTACGAGACCATTCGATTCGTCACCAGCGCTTTACTATAAAAGGTTCATCGTCACCATGCGTCTATTTTGCACCGTTATGGAGATATAGCGCCTCAAAGATAATTGGGTCACGAGTTTGACCTTTTGGGGTCACGTGACGTTATCGGTCATGTGAACGTTTGACTCCCGGTGTCGACTTCCTATGGGTGGTCCATAGTGACCATGCGTCTATATGGCACAGTTATGGAGATATAGCGCCTCAAAGATTGGACGCACGGACGTGAAGACGGAAAGAAAGATAAATGAAAGCAAAGAAAAAGAGGAAAGGGAGGGGAAGGTAGGAAAAAGAAAAGTGGAAAGGGAGAAGGAAGGAAAAGGAAAGGAGAAAAGAAATAGAAGGTAAAGGAAAGAGGAAAGGAAATGAAAAGGGAAGTGAAAGGGAAAAAGAGGAATGGGAAAGGGAAAAAGACAGGAGAAGGGAAAAGTAAAGGGATAGGAAAAGGAAAAGAAGAAGGGAAAAAAGGAAAGGGGAAGGGAAAAGGCAAAAAGGTAAAGAGAAGGGAAAGCGGAAGGTAAAGAGAAGCGGAAGAGAAAGGGGACAGGAAAGGAAGATAGCTTAAGAAATGTTGGACGCACGGACGCACGCACGGACGCACGGTCACTCAGGTGATTTTATACTCTGTCCAATGCTATGCATTGCATTGGACAGACAAATACTAAATATACGAACCTGCTTAACGGCATAGAAAGCTTGCCGACGATATGCCCTCTCTTCAGGCTTGATTTCAATACTTCTTACATTCTGATCCTAACCATAATGCTATTTCTAACCCTAACCGTAACGCTAGAGCCTATCTTCAGGCTTGACGTCATACGGTTCCCACGCCCAGCCGTTGAACGCTGGGTAAAACAGCTGATGCGTGAAAAATGCAAATTCGCCGTTCGTCATCTCGGTACGTAACCAAGCGCTTAGGTCAACTCAGTCTGGTCATCCCTTTGTGAGTTGGAGTAATAAGTATACCGGTGTAACTAGGACGAAGTGCGAAGAATGCAAACTGGCCGTTCGTCATGCCGTTGTCCTGGGCGTGGTAAAGAAAGTTTAGCATCGATTTCGAGAGCGAATGACAATAGTACAGCACTGCAACGAACAAGGGAGAATTACATTGTTTCACTGCGTAGAGACCAGGAGTTCGAAAGTTTTAATAAATCATTGTCTCGAGTGGGACGACACAAATAAAAATAGAAAAATAGGCCGCTGAGAAACTAATAACAAAGTGCGTAAATAGTTTGTATACACAAGTTTTTTTCACAACAGGAGAGATCATCTAAAAACAAGAAAAAGATTTGAAACTCTTGGCAGCTGGAAATTCGTTTCACACCCAACTGAAAGCGGTCCCCAGACTCTCTTTATCTATTAGTGTAAGAAAGCTTACTCTCCTCTCCAAAACCTTATCTTTCTCTCAAACTTCGGGGCTCCAAACTTTGCCCTATAGCGCGTGAGAGCTCGTAATCTGCTGTTGAACCAGGGTTCCCTCCCAGCTTTGCTACGGACACTGTTTTAGTCACTTTCACGGGTGTCATAAGGGTACAGTCACACTGACATTGAAGTTTCGATCCTATATGTACTAACATTTTAGAAATTCATTTTGAGTCTCTTCAATTTGACGAATCGTTTTGTTCGTATCCTGCGCATTTTCGCGAGTTAATAGTTAACACGAGCCCATCAACGGAATCAACGTTTTGAGCAATGCGCATCATACATTGTATTTTTAAACCGCTGCCGGGCTTGCAATCCACAAGACCGGTTTGATCAAGCTTTGTCCAATGCTAGGTGGAGTAGGCTAGGCCAATTTAATAATCGCTTTTTTAGAAATTTTCCGCAAAACGTCACAGTGAAAGAGTTTCGACCGTCGGTTTACATTTGGCGAAAATAATTATGCACAATGACAAAGTGAAACGCTTTAAAAACAAAACGTAGTAAAAGTTCCTATGCGCCCTGATTCTTTCTGAGACTTTGGCGCTTTATAAATCATTTACTTACTTCCTTACTTACTTACTTACAGAATGTTGTCTATACGGTGTAGGTTTAGAGTGCAGTTGTGAACCTCGGGTGCGTGCGCGTATCTGCTGCAGATAGTCATCCAACTCTTTCTCCGTCGGATCCGAACTAAGTCTGAGCCACGTGAATGAATTATGAATGAATAAACGAACAAACGAATAAACGTAGTCAATGTGTATACAAAATGTACGAATAAACGGAAGAATAATAAATACAAAAAAAACGAAAAAAAAGAATGGACGAGTGGAGAAATGAAGGAACAAAAGAATAGAGAAACAAAGAAAAGCAGAAACAAAAAATAGAAGGATTAATAAAAA
>Ga0209671_1002260_pt1 | contig 17435 bp, 7 predicted proteins | sample WorMetHERISLAND2_2_FD_187401 | JGI IMG/M metagenome (GOLD analysis project Ga0209671, IMG submission 187401) | Marine gutless worms symbiont microbial communities from Max Planck institute for Marine Microbiology, Germany - Olavius geniculatus... | ecosystem: Host-associated > Annelida >...
TTTTTGCCAAGAAAGATTATTATCAATGTATATACCAAAATATTTGCAACATTCAATTTTTTGTATTGGTTTACCGTTTATTTCGACTTGGACATAAGGTGTGAAGGAGTCATTATGCTGACTACCAAAAATGCTGTAACACGTTTTATCTATGCTCAAACTTAACCTATTAGCCAGAAACCATTTGGATGAATATATCAAACTTTGATTTGCTCTATGTATCATATAAGAATAGGTTTGAATCATTTGCAAAAAAGTTCTATTTTGACGTTAAGAATGGCACTACATAATATCATTTATATAGAAAAGAAATAATACTGGTCCAAGAACTGAACTTGAGGAACACTTATTGTTATAGAGCCAATATCCAAACAACTATCTTTTTGGATGTGATCTGTTTTCTTCCACTCGGGTAACTTTTGAACCACTGGTTCACAATGCTTCTCGCACCATAATTTTGTAATTTATACAGTAAAATATTATGATTAACAGTGTCAAACGCTTTTTTAAATCAAGATATATACTAATAATAAATTCATGTCTGTCTAAATGGTGATAAAATGTTATTTAGTATTTCCATTAGTGCAAGGATTGTACATCGCGTCTCTATAAAAGTGCCACTTTTATTTTTTTGAATAACTCCATAAAACAATAGCCGATTTTGATATTTTTTGGCATAGAACATCATAAAAAACTTAAAATAAATTATTATAGTTTAGCCCACCCCACTTTAATACTGTTGCTACACTACTTTGTGAAATTTAGAAGTATAGTAATGTGGCCATTTACAACAATGAATTCATACTGGGTAGCGCATGCATTGGCTTAGAAATGATTAATTGAATAGCAACAAACATGAGTAACAGTTATTATTTTTCAAAAAGTCTTACGTGTTACATCACATTATTTTTATTACTGCATGTGCTCAAAATGTCCTCCTTCAGCACGAACACAAGCGGTAGACGTTAACACGACTCGCCAACAGCACGTTCAATAACGCACGACCCAGAGGGGCTCACTCGCTGTTGATGCGCCATTTCAGTTCGTTGACGTATACTTTTAAAATGAATACGATTAGTGTTAAATATGTAACAGATTTTCAATGATTTTGTGGTTTCAGTAATTTTCTGAGCCAACGCATGCACTCCTCAGTATGAATTCCTTGTTGTAAACGGCCAAACTACGACATCTGCATTTCACATGGTACTGAGAGACATTTATTTGGTGAGGTGAACTAAGCTGCAGTGATTTACGTCAAGTTTCTTTCTGATGTTGCTTGTTAAAAATTATCAAAATCGACCAATGTTTTACGAAGTTAGACAAAAAGTAAAAAGGCACGTTTTTTATTGAGACACTGTGTAGATTGTATGACAAAGGTGGTGTAGGATAAAATATTATCCTAAATACTAAAAATGTCGTAATATGCAGCCGTCTGCCTATAGCTATATATAACGGTACTGCGTAACGCAAACGTAAACACAGACGTAAAATGTAACTCTATAATCATAACCTTTACCTTTGACCTTTTAAACTGAAAAAAATTAACACAACGGCCCTGAGAATAATCACATCAATTTTGAATTTTCTCCCATCCAACTTTACTGTAAATGATTCGACGGAGAAAGCTAGTCAAAGACTTACAGCGAAATGCCAGAAAGACAAACTAGCTCTGTCTACTGCACGTGGCCAAACAAGAAAAATCTTTTAAAAATGAGTAGCGCAAGCAAATAAAAAAAAATTTCACAATATTCGTGAGCAAACGTAAAACACGAATCCCCGGCGCATCACACAATCGCGTAGCCACGGTGATTATCTTCGCGATGCCTCATAGAGGCGACACAGTCATGCATGCACTGAACCAGTAAAACGATCATTGAAACAATATGCTTGGCTGACAGACTTACATAATGTGTTTGACATGTCTGAGCAGCGACACTGAAGCGTCGGTATAAAAAACCCACAGTAAGACGAGCGAACTGAACCAGACAACTCGAATGATCGCAGAGCGCATTGACGTCCGTGGGTCAACGGATGACATGCCAGAAACATGAAACACACGAAATGCAGGTAAGTTACAGTTAACGACTACACAACATAATTATCACGACGTTTTATTGCCTCCACCGGCGAACGGCAAAGCGTATGTTTTCGGGTCTGTCGATCAATTCATTTTTATCTACTGCAAGATAACTCGAAATGTTATGAAAATTCAATAAGGCTTGTATGATCAGATTTTGATGACATTTCTGGAAAAGTTGGTCATGGCCGAGAAACAAAGTGATTAGATTTCGGTCCGGATCTTTTGATGTATTCAGGATCATCCAGAATACTCCACCATGAGGTTAGAAGAAGGAAATAAAGCGTGCAGTGATACATTGACACATTGCAGTATATCTAAGCAAGTTAGTTTACTGAAGGTGGAAAGTGGCCCATGAACCAACAACTCAGATTTTGGTGGCAATTCAGTATGGATTCTTGGTCTCTGAATCCTGGTTCGAATCATACGTAATCCTATATATTAAGTTTGATATCTACGACAGTTTCTAATATTTTACTATTAGCACAAGAAGTCAGTGCAGTAAGTTTCTGGTTCAAAGTCAGTGCAGCCTGCAGTGTCTAAAGTGTTAAGTCTTAATCAGTCCTTATAAAAGGTTTTTAATCTGCAGTCAAAACGTTTTTGACGCGCTGCAGCTATGCTGTAGAGCCTATCTTACGTCCGTCTGTCACGGATGTATTGTGGCTAAACGGTAAGTCGTACGGGTCGGCGATAGTACCATCGGATGGGGCGTTGGCGACTTCCTATAGGTTGTCGACAGTAACCATGTCTCCATCTGCAGCGGTTTGGCCGCAGTTTTTGATGGAAAGTTTTAAGCTATAACTGGCCATATTTCGGAATCGGTCAGAGATAAGGCAAGGTTACTATTAATCACAAATAGGTAGTGCATACACGCTAGCAGATAAGATGGAAATCATCGACCTTGGATGACCTTGAAGGTCAGTACTGCAACAGGAACTGTATTTTGTATGGACTGTAGCGCGTCTTCCGTAGCGACAGCTGGGGTTTCTTGTTAGACTCTGTAGCAATAGCGGTACTTCGGGGCTATAGACTGTCTTCCTCACCTCAAGCTTTGTTTTCTCAGGTCCTCCTTTGCGTTTTACACATCATACGTGGATGGTAAGTAAATGATGACTCGCTAGATTCATTCACTGCAGTAAATTTTGCAACAGCGTCGTTTTTTCCACGTTTCTATTTCAAATATGCGTGAACACATAAAAACCTATTAGAGTGCAAACTTGTTACGTGCTAGCAAATTGCAAAGGAACTACAATTCAGATACTGCAAGTGCCTGCGATCCGACAGCTATGTTATGTCTTGGCCACCCTTCTACACTGACAAAAAAGTCTGTGCGGCCATTGCTGTGCAGAGCAGTGAATGTCCATAGAGACCGCAGCTGTCAGCGGCAAGGTGCGCCGTCTTTCAGTAGCTGGTCTGTCATTGACTGCAGTCAACTAACTGTATGGCGTCGCCAGTCGCAGTCGTGCTCGCTGAACGAGAAACACTTCCTGTTTAGGCCTACTTGTTGCTCGCTGGTGACGTGGCTTGCTTCTTGCGTAAATACACGACTTAGTCTGGCACACTGTAACTTATGTAAGTGATGAGGTTGCCACAGATATGTGTGTAGTCTCACGGCGAGTTTTTAGCCAAATACAATTCTCTGAGTGACTACGCTGACTGAGATTGTTAAGTTAGTAGTTAGGCTTAAGCTCCAAATTCGAATGTTTCATTAGCTGGCTTTATGGACCTAATTGGTCGAGTAGTTCGACCGAAACTCAAGCATGTAGTAGCTAAATATCAAGCAGGTATATAACCTAGGCCTAACAAAATACAGGCCTGAGAATATGCAACAGTAATCTTGCAGGGTTAGGCCTCTACGCACATTATTTTTCCAAACGTTGTATTTTGTATCTTGTTATAATGGCCTACCACTACTGGCACTAACTCTTTTACATAGCAAATAGCAATAAAATAGGCTTTCTGAAGTAAAAGTCTGGTCACTGTTGTTCGTACAAAAATTCTTCTTGGAACTAGAGGCCTAACAATCTATGTAGGGCCTAAGTACGTCAGCGTACAAATTGCAGCTGTTGTAGGCCTAACACTAGTGAAATCAGAAGCTTTGACGAAGACCGACCGGCAAAGATATGGCGTCTTATCTGTCGGTGTTTGACTGAATCATACGATATTGTCTAATACTGTCAGGTAAATGACGCCAGTCGCGCTGGCATTCGACACCAGACTGCTAACAGTCCAAACGCCATCATTTGGATCATAGTTAACTAAGTTAAGCTTGTTCATGATGCAGCCAACTAGGCCTAGCTAGTCCCATAGCTACAGCCCCACAAAAACGCAAAGGATAATAGTGGATATCAAAAGAAGCTGAATAAGGCGAATACAGTAACTTTTCTTATAGCCACGCTCTCTGCCCGAAACAGCTCGAGCTAAAAACGATCACGCATTATTCCTAAACTAAGGTCAACATGAACAAGAAGCCCAGCTGTTGCTAAGGCGAGCCGACCGTACCGCCGATAGCCGAAAACCAGCGTCCGACTTCCGGTCGTAAAAGAAAGCGATTTCCCAGAGTGAGTACAGTCACATACACGATATAGTGACGCTGCTATATCGAACGCTACAATCGACTCCAGGATACGATGCAATATATTAATTAATTAACATGTCTAGCAAAGCTATGGCTCTTTTAAACAAATGTATTTTTGGGACGAATTTTGTGTATGTGCTTAAATGAAACAATTCGTTTCACTAAGCCTTAAAACACTTTACGTTCTTGATGCAGGATTTTTTTCGAAAATTATTTGCTACTTCAATTTCTACAGGTGCGGCAAAAAGTAGCCCCCTAAAGTTTTTCGCTGTTTTCTCAGCAACCGTTCGGCATTTTATTCTGAACTTTTACACATTTATTTCAAGAAACATACACCACTTGATTCACTGTAGTAAATAGCATATGAATAGGTCACCATAGCCAGAATTGCTAGCACATTAAAACGCATAATATTTGTGTTGTAGCCATAGTAATTTTGTTGCTAAGAAGTTTTTGTTGTCATAACAACAGAAAGTAACTGAAGCTTTTATAAGACATATCTTCAAGATCTTTGTATCAAACAGAGTGTTTTCAGAGTAGGGATAGTTGAATGCCAATTTTTAAAAATTTTATTACAATTAACCATTGTTGCCATGGTAACAATTTATACAACATGCGCAAAATATCAATATTGTGGCGTCCATAGCAACGGATGCTATGCAAAACTATAATTAACCATCGTTGCCATGGTAACACAATTTATACAACATGCGCAAAATATCAATATTGTGGCGTCCATAGCAACGGATGCTATGCAAAACTATAACCACTAATCTTACTTCACATGGTAACTAAAGTTTGGTAATGGTTCCACGTCCATATATCTGCTCGATAGGTTGTTGCTATGCAAAATCATTGCCCATAGCAACCGTTGGTATATGAAGCAAATGTCGTTGGATTTAATGTAGTGAATTGCATATGAATAGGTTACCATAACCACGATTCCTAAACCATTAAAGTACTTAGTAATTGTGTTATACCACATTAAGGTTATTGCTAAGGGCTTGTTGCTACCATAGCAACAGGTCACTGAAGGGCAGAAAATGTGTACTTCAACACTTTTCGACATAATATCATCAAATGTAACTAAATGTGCAAAAAATCAATTTCAGCAAGCAAATCTGACGGGAGCTATTTTCTTAGACATGTTGACCCGCACAATTGCATGGATGGGTGTCGAGAACGTCTCAATAGGAGTGCCCCCTATCAGCATAAACATAAACATAAAGTAAAAGTGCCAGATTGAAGGCAATAAAATAATATTAAAAGTCACAAAGTCTTGTCTATATAAGTTTAAACCATTTTTCAATATTAAACAATTTACAGAGTATGGGGACAATTTGATCCCAGCTTCTCATCGAAACAAAAACTGAATTACTTTACATTGTGAGTCACAAAAACACAAAAGACCCAGTCCTATTTATATCTCTGCCAAATGTTGATCGATATTCAAAATTTTTCACCGATGTACTCAAGAAATTTGGAACTACACTGTGTCTCAAAAAAAACATTCCTGACATTTTCGATTGTAACTTGAAAAACAATTATCAGATTTTGATAATTTTTCGTATGAATATTCCTGACACAACTTGCCATCAAATGACCGTTCAGTTTCCCACCTCACCCAATGTATGCTTCTGCACTACCTAGGGAAATCAGATCAAGCGAAATATGTGTTGAAATAAACAGAAAACCTGAAAAAGCATCCACGACATTATCGATTGTAACTTAAAGAATGATTAGCAGTTTTAATAGTTTTTGGTAAAAATATTTCTCACACAACTGGCTATTAAATAAGTGTTTTACTTTCCACTTCACCCAACGTCTGCTTTTGCACTACCTGGGGAAATCAGACCAAGCATAATATGGGTTAAAATGAATGAAATAACATTAGTAAATTCCATCTATCCTAATCTGTGGGCCCCAACAGCCGGTCTATTACAAGGTGTGACTGTCATGCAGCAGTGTGTCTGCCAGATAAAGTTTAAGAATGTTTGTGAAGTCAAGAAGCGATTGGTAGAGCCTGGATTGGTCTGGAGCAGAACACTATCGATAATGCTGTCAATAAATGGAGAAGGCGTCTCCTTGCCTGTGTTCGCATAGTGGGCCAACACTTCAAGCAGTGTTAATACAGGCAGTTGAAAAATAGACAACTAGATGAAATGTTAGCCAAAGTGTCAAAAATGTAAACAAAATATGTTTTTACGCATTATGTTAATTAAGTAATCATATCGCATTGGATAAAAAAGTGATATTTTGCTGGTTGTGTTTTCCCTAGGTAGTGCAAAAACAAACATTGGGTGATGTGGTAAACTGAATGGTCATTTGATGGCAAGTTGTGTCAGGAACATTCATACCAAAAATTATCAAAATCTGATAATTGGTTTTCAAGTTACGGTCGAAAATGTCAGGGATGTTTTTTTTTGAGACACAGTGTAAATGACGAATGAAGACCCTACCCACTACATCTTAAATACATCACTAAACTGCCAAACAAAATATTAATATATAAAAACCACTACACCCTATATGTGATCACATTCTCGTCTGTGCATACACACCATGCTTTCAGTTGGTTCCATATTTTAAACAAAATATTTTACCAGATAGTGTAAATCGTAGAAGAGCCTTTGAGTTTTGATGGCATCTGTAACAATAGTTCTACTGCAAATTTGGAGCTATGGATATCAATTAAAAAATAACAAAAAAATTGGGAAACTGGTAGCAAAGTTATAAGCAAGTGAATGGTGTCACAGAGTTATTTCACATTTGACCAGATCCCAAAAACAGAATATTTCAGGACTGATGCATCATGTTTTTAAACTCCCAATGTACCTGCAATATAAACACTGTCAGACAAGATGTCTTCCGTAATGTTCGCTGGAATATCGCATGAGTGCTTGCCAGCGTCGGTCCAACAGGTCGATGTCTTGCTGCATGTCGGCATGCATGTCAAGTAGCCGTCGGAACTGCTGCTTCAGCTCGTCAGTGTGCAAGTGACGTTTTGCTGATATCCGCACAATGTCGTCAAACTGCACGAGATTCTCCGGCCGAAACACTTCATCAACCTCACGCATATGTTCTGTGCAGCGCCAACACACAAATTACGAGGGCCATTCGATAAGTAAGTTTACAAGATGTTGCCATTCTGTTAATTCTTGAAATAGGAAAAATCCGAAACACGTCTCATAGAAAATTCAAGTCTGAATACAAGTTGTGAGTTTTATGAAGACGACGTAACTGTGACGTCATTTATAATCATTTGATAAGATGACATTCACACTGAAATTGTCTCGCAATAAACAATGTGCTGTTACTATTTTGGCAAAATGACTTGACACAAATCATGTTCATTCTGTGATGCATCTGATGTGTGGCAACTAATGTTTTACGAAACCAACAGTACAAGCTTGGTGTAAGAAATTGCTACGTGGGTAGAAATCTGCATCATTATACCAAGGTGCAATCAGTCATTCATCAGTGGCTTAGACAGCAGCCAGCACTGTCTTTTGCACCGGGCAATCAAAAACTTGTTGACAAATAAAACAAATGTTCGAACAAACTTGGACGATATGTTGCAAAACAAAACAATAATGTTTAACTTTCACAGATGTAACATTAACTTTATTTAAACATTAAGTTTATTCATTTTTCACTTCAATGCTGGTTGTAACTTGTGAGTTATGCTAGATTACTGGTGGAGAAAATAATGCACAAATAGACTGTATTCTATTAACAGATGACATCACAATAATGATGTCAACATCAAAAAAAATTTCACATATGTGGAGAATGAAATTCCCAACAAAATGTATATTTTACAGAGTGGGCCATAAAAAACCATCCCCTATATTATTCTGCTTAAAATGCTACTGCATTTGTTTATATGGACAAATACACACCATATAAATTGCTAATCTGTTCTGCACAAATTGATATCAAAACCTCATGAGTATGTCAAAATGTTATTAAAAATAATACGCTAGAATCAAAGCACCCCAACTGTACTATATCACAATGGTGAAACACAAATGGAAATACGTGCTTGCATGTATGTCTAAGTAAAACAGCGAAAACTTTATACAACAACAAGACAGTTAAGTAAACAACTGTTCAATGTGCCCTTCTGAATCTCTCTCGGAATTTTGCAGGACCCAGAGTTGCCTTGCTGGCTGCATATCAGCTCTGCTACACACTCGATATTGTGTTGTTTGGACAGTCCGCTTCCGTCCACTGCCGACCTTTCAAGAAATTGAGTTCATCTTGTCAGTTTTGCGCAGAAGATCTTTAACAGAACTGACCGCCCAATTCTCGTTAAGAAACTCTTTAGAAATGTGTTTAGCGCCCCATCCCTTTTGTTGGCAAATGAGTTTGATCGACGCTTTATCTCCGTACGTTAAATGACGTTATACTGTTTTCCCCATTGTGTTTCCTATAGCGTTGGGTTGCTTTCATTTATTTTTTCCCATTACAAAATTATTAAAATTTGCATGAAATTTGCACGTTACTCAAAATTGATTATATTTTAACGTGCATTATTCACTTTAAATGTACATTACTCTTGGAAGACATAATTAGCTGACATGTAGGGGGATGGTTTTTTATGGTCCACTCTGTACATTTTTCCTATTTTAAAAATATATGTAATGGCACCATTTTGTAAACTTATTTATCAAATAACCCTCGTACAAATTTTACAATTTTAACAGAGCCTCCTACTGAACTGGACAGCAGAAATAAAATTAATAAAAAACGTGGTGCAAATAATATAAAAAGTTATCAGTAAATATACAGAACATACATAAGTTAAACTAGAGATAGCACAGCCCACATAACATAGACGAAGATAGAAAAAAACCAATCTATAAACACTGCAATCACATTCTATGCTATGGTCAAATACTGAATGACTATATACATTATGCTTTCTTGTCTGGATAAAAAATCGTATACAAAGAACGTGATATATGGATGACTGGCTAAAAGAATAAAAGACACTTTAGTACTGAAAGCAAAGCATCACAGTTTTAAAAAAACAAATAATGCAGTCACCTTTCATATTCTTCACTTTCTTCACAGTCTCGTCACAAAGTTTCTCAGCACCTTCTGTGTCAATCTTGTTGAGTATCAAGATCGCTGGCTTATTGACCAACTCCGGCTTGTACAGTTCTAACTCCTGAAATATTATATTACAGATGTAACTTCATCCATACAGCCAAAAAACAGGCATAAAATACGAAATGCATGAAAGAAGCAGTCACAAAAGATGCATCTTTCTACTGCATAATACACATTCATATCTTCATGTACAAAGTAGAGCTGTCAAAGCGTTACTTTTTTAACGCATTAATGCATTGTGCTAAAAAATTAGCACAATGCATTAATTGTGCTAATTTTTAATGCATGCGTTAATGCAGTAATAACGCATCATTAATATTGTGAATATTGAAGGTGGACTACATCGAGAGGGTGAGTAGAATAAAGCCCAGAGGTCGTGCTTGTGTCCTGCAACCATGACAGTAGTGATGGAATGGCAACAAAACAATTTTTAATTATTGAGTATTATTCAATCGTCAAATAAACGTACGGTAGTTTAGTGGAATACTGGAACTCCTGCTTCACAGAATTAAGTAAATTTTCGTATGTGCATTAAGTTTTTTAATGTGCATTAATTTGTTAAACTTGTGTTCATTAATTCTTTAACATGTTAACACATTAATTCGACAGTTCTAGTACAAAAGAATGCTTCTGGAGTACTGCAACAATTATGGCCAGTGTTGTGTGTCACAAAATCAATGAAAACACTGTAACATGTACCACACAGTAATAAAAAGACCACTGAAAGATGTCTGAGATAAAACCTCTGGTATTACCTACTAACAGCAGGTATAGTCATACAAGAAAAAGGGGAATGTGTGACAGCAATGCATGTGTGAAGGCCTGGAGCGAACGAAATCTGAGTTCACAATTATTTCCAACCCCCTCTCATTTATCACCTTCGATCGAGGTGACCCCTTTTGAATTTATAGAAAAGCTTTACTGATCCTGAAACTAGAGTCTTCCAGGCAGCTGATGGTGAAGATTTGATGATCCTAGCTTGCATTGTTTTCGACTGATCTACCCGTGACACACGGATGGATAGACAGATGGACAGAGAGATGGAGAGACAGTCAGACAGACAGAATTGCGATGGCTAAAATGTGCTACAGCATGTACCTGCTGTCACACGTAAAAAACTGATCAGCTGTGTATTACAGCACTTGTCGGTGCAGCTAGTAATCAATTCACCGAATAGCTGAAAGTCTCTCAGTTGGCTTTCGATAAGAAACTGATGCATAAGTTTCTTGCACGCAGGATAACAAACCTACAGTATCAAAGCAATACAGAAGTGAACTGTTAAAAAAAGACGAAATTCAACAGCTGCAAAATACACTCATCTAGAATGCACAAAATCGACTAACTATCTGCAACAAGAAGTTCTACCTTGTTCAAAAGAACAACGTTTTCAAATGCCGACCGAAGTTCATGTTTAACGCTGAGACGAAAACCTTGAATGTCGACAACAAAAGCAAGAAGTTTCGTTCTTTCGACGTGTCTCAGGAATTTGTGACCCATGCCAATGTTGATGTGAGCGCCCTCCACAAGTCCAGGCAAGTCTGCAACTGATATCTGCAACTCAGTACACAAACTCGAATGTTGCACGTAAACAACACATAGCAAGGGCTTAACATTGTCTGGTACTGTCTGTTACAGTGTACCAGCACTTACTTTGGAGTAAGTACACTACACAGTTTTTGTTGTCGCAATGGTGGTACACTAAGCACTCGCAAGATTTAAAAGTCACAAAAATACCCAATTCCATTTCTCATTTTCTGAAGCTCAAAAAGCAGCAAAAGTCATTGCCCACCAAAGCTCCACCTCAGAACCTGCTGAAGAACTTAACAATCCCAGACCCAACCAACAAGATCACTCCACGATCTGTAACCAGGTATTGAAACTTCACGGCTGTAAAGACTGCAATAATTTCAGTGTAAGAAAAAATCCAGAAACACGAAGTAAGTAAATTTATAAAGCGCACAATGTTGGCTAGAAACTCACCAAATCTGAGGTAACTGAATCTAAGGTAACTGACACAATTACCTGTCGATGGTCTTCAAACTCCATCATGCCCAGCTGTGGCTGAATTGTTGTAACTGTCGAACAACACACAAAACATTCCACAGTGTTTCAACACATAACATACCGAACATACCGACACATAATTCTTTGAGACTTGAATGTCCAAAAATAAAAAGCATCACTTTCTCAGTGCAGAAACTTTCTTCTAATTCCAGTCGAGTGAGATGATGACAACTGAAATCTGGTATATCCCCAATAATGGGTTTTAAAAGTTTCTAGGTATTTGTTCAAACGACCAACTAAGCCTGACCATCCTTTCCTGGATAAAAGTCAATAAGTATCAAATAAAAAAATAAAAACTAATTTTAAAAAGTAAAAATAAACAAAGTGATGAGAAAACTGCGAGAAAACAGCCTCTGTTATAGCTCTTCTAGCTTATGCTAAGCAGAAACAAAGCACAACTCTCATTACAAATTAATCATGTTGTTCTGCTTGTTCATAAATAGTTTAGTATTTTACATTACATAGGCTACTTTAAAAATTCCAGATTGAAGACATGTGATTCTTACAAAACATACATGGATAAGATGCAATCCTTGGGCTAGCTCGAGACAATGCTTTGAGTAGTGTTGACTTGCCTGCATTTGGAAAACTGCAACATTACCATCACATGACATAACTACAACACCGGTATGCTTCCCTAATAACACGGTAAAAACACATGTCCAACATGATCACTTTTTAAAATATTACTTCTGTAATCAAGACAGATAATCAGATAATTGGAGATTGTGAGGTAACAACTAACAATGGCTAAGAAGCTAAGCCACATCATGGCCAGTGAACAGATTTAATTTGCGTGTATGTGCATATATGATATGACACTAAAACAACGATGCTAAATAAGCAAGCACAGCCATCGTTGACAACAAACCCAACAAATCCAATATCTGAGATGAGCTTGAGGTCGAGGGTGATGGAAAGAGCATCTCCTTGCTGGCCAACAAATTGATTAGATGCATTGCCACCATCACCACCTCGAGCCACCAGAATTTTTTCTCCAGCCTCGTTTATATCTCCTTCATCAACAAAAATACATCACAAAAGAGTGCACATAAAATGAGACAAGTGTTCATCATTTTATTTAATACACTAACAATGACTGCTGCACATGCAGTTCACACTTTGCATAGTTCATAACAAACACATAGCATGATACCATCCACAGAAATGTTAGGTGTAAATTTAAAAAAAAAAACTCCAACAAACCTACTAATTAACCAAGGTGTTCATCGCCATCAATTCGGAATCAAATCAGAACGAACAACAAATCTGCTAGTTATCAATTTAACTAAACATCATGCTACTTCATTACTTCATGCTCACAGCACAAATAACTTCTATGACTGGTGATACACCGTGTCTCGGAAAAAAAACAGTCAAAATTGTTTTTGTCATAACTTTGTCAAATTTTCACTAACTTTAATAATTTTTGCCACGTTGATGGCTAAGATGATGAAATTATGTAAGGTGCAGTCATTTTCCACCTCACCTAATTTATGTCAATGCACTACCATGTGAAACATCCAAATTGTTGCATAATGCTGAGTTTTTGTCTCAAGTACATGCTGTAACAAGATAATTAAACAGAAAGTACACTATAATGTGAATTATTTGGCAAAATTATAAGTCTGTATAACAACTCTTTTGCAAATTAGAATTTATGCCAAAGTGTGCTCCGCATACAAAGATGCAATGGCTTAGATGCAATGCCAATGGCCAATAGCAGAATCAACGATCGACTGATCAAACGCATTCACTTATCGATTAGATATGTTTTAAGCTCATCAGCCAGCTATTTTATTGTCTGCTGTTTTCAGCGTAAAATATTTAATATTTAAAAATTAATGAACCACGTTGCACCCTCTGTCAAATTGATGATGCAAAGGTGAGCCATCTGATACAAATAATCGCCGCATAATGTAACAATTTGGAGCATCTGCGTTTCACACAGTAGTGCATTAACATAAATTAGGTGAGGTAATAAATGAGTGCTCCGTACATAATAATATCATCTTGGTCATCTTTCTGCCAAAAATTATCAAAGTTGGTGGAAATTTGACAAAATTACGCCAAAACAATTTTGACTGTTTTTTATGAGACATGGTGTATAATCATCAACATCACCGGCTAATGGACAGCAACACTTCAAGGCTGTTGGTTGCAGGACAAAAAGGGTATCTGGCTGACTGTTGTGTGATGACTTGTCCAAAAATAGCTGTGATAATATACTTCAATACTTGTAGTCACTACTGCATGATACTGACAAGATAAGCATTTATACTCATTACCACAAAGCAGCAAATTAACTAAGTAGTAAGTATAATATTAGTATGAGAATTGACGGCAGTACCTATGGTTGTACCAAAATCTGTTCTTACTGTCACACCAACTGGAACCATGATTTCTAGTGGAACACCAGGAGCACCTTGCAATGCCTGCCCCCTTAACCAACACAACAGACGCATTGACAATAAATAAGTAAAAAATAGAGAAATTATCTAACAAGAAAAAAAAACTTTAACAATATAAGAAAAAAATGTCATAAAAACTGGAAATTTCTACCGCACTACTAGCTGAAGTAATCAGTTATATCTATCTAAAACAATCCAAGATGTCTTACAGCTTATACATATTTTTGTTCATCCAAACAAATACAAGCATTTTACGTAAACAAACATCCGAGAAAGCTTTTATTCAACTATACAAATGCTTTCAATTTTTGTTTCACTGGCCAGTGTTTCCAGGGTTATTTTGAACAGTTTCCAAAAACTGCTGTGAAAGAACTTACAGGCTATATGTTACACGTGCATATCTACCAAAAACAGCTGACAGTAATCAATAACAAAATCAGTAATGTTTCTTTTGGATCGCAGCATATATACAGAAAGTGTATTATTAACCAATGGTGTCATGGCAGGGAGACAGGTGGGGCGATGGTGGTGGGCAACTGCCCACCCTATTTTGGGCTGTCAGAAAATCTTCTTTGTGTCCAAAAATCTTCAACCAAACCAGACTAAAAACCTCCATTTTGAAATAATTAAGAGATAAAATTAAAATTTTGAGCACCCATAATCTCCTCTGTTTGAATTTGCAATTGTATGACAGAATTCTGTTGAAATTCAGAAATATGCAACGTTTGTCAGTAAAACTGCAACTTCCTGTCCAGCGTACTTTCTTCAACCCATAATGCCACTGCTATTAACAAAGCTTACCTGCTATCTTCACCCTGATTTGCACTGAATCGTTTTGATGGAAACTGCTTTTTAACATTATTCAATGTTGACTTTTCTTGACCAACAACAAAAATATCACCGCCTCGTCCTCCAATTCCATTGAACTTTGGCAATCCTTGGCCTCCTGTTCCTGCACGGACGAATAATCTTATGCTGTCTATAAAATGCTGCAACAAGCAACAAATGCACAAGATTGAATAGAAAGTACAGCAATGTCACAAAATTTCACTATCCCATAAAATTACACGTTTACACGTTCACATCTAAAACTAATATTCTTTGAAATACATATAAATGACTATAAATAACTGTGATCAGAAACTCGCAGTTATATGTATGGTCTCAACGTGCAAAAGCTTGACCATAGTCAGAAGGAAGATAGACGTTAAACTAATTACTGATTACAATATTCAAAAATCTATTACCCTTTTTGTCCGATATAGATGCCTCGTAATGTACACCATTTTAAACACAACTCATAAATATTTCATACGCGAAAAAAGGAAAATGCAACAAATCATGATAACAACAACACAAAATGTAAACAAACTAACGTAGAATAGATAACCGCATAAAGTTGCTAACAGAGATGTGCGGATCCCGGAATTTTGGGCCCGCCTACGAGTCGGCACTATCACGATGTGCCATTATGGCATGTGCAAAAAACTGCAAATGCAACTGAAATGTTGTAGTATTATTGTTATTAGAAAGTAAAAACGTTGAGATAAATACATCAGTTTTTCTCAGGGAGCGTTCGCAAATAAATAAGAAATTGCGTCCTCCGCAGAATGCTTGCGGACACGCGTCCCGTCTGGACTCACATCTCTTTTTCAGCCGACCGTACATAACGGTCGCACTTATGGTACGATGACTACGAGTCTACGATCTTGTGTCCAGGCTGGAAAAAACCTAGTTTAAAAAATTAGGTTTTAAGTTTTTAAAGGTTATTTTTGTTTTCAGAAAAAAATTTAAAAACCTAAAACTGTATTTTTGAGGTTTTAAAAGGGTTTTTTACGCGCGAGAGCTAGCATGCCGGTAGCTTCAGCTCGTATTAGCTACGGTATATGTCCGTCCGTCTGTCCGTCTGTCCGTCACGACCTGGTATCAATTCAAGCCCAGATGAGATGGAGAGTTCGGGTTTTTACCATATGATAGCATAGTATTTCGTGACAAAATTGCATGCCGTTGGGTAAAAGGGGTTCCCACAAAAGAGGGGACAAAAGAGAGGCACCCCCTCAAAAGGCCTTATTTTCCCGCTATTGACTCGTCTAACGTGAAAATGGTTGCAAATAGGCACAGACATTCTGCTTATCATAACAAGCATGCAATGACCAGCTTCTTAGGAATGTCAACATCGTTGACCTTGAATGACCTTGAACACGTAAAATAGAGGGTTTTAGTGAACTTTTCGCGATTTCGGGCTGCGACACGCATTTCAAGAGTGAATTGCGCCGAAATAGCTGGAGATAGACCAAAACAACGTGCACATAAAATTTTTAGCATTAAATGTACATTTTAGCGGTCCAAGTCTAAACCCTCTAGGTTCAAGGAGAGTTGCGCAAGCGGGTATCAAAGACGGGTATGGGTACCCGTCTAAAAAGTGGTCATTTGTCCGTTGTTGGCTAACTTGGCTTGTCTAGCGTAAAAATAGTTGCAGATAGGCACAGACATGGGACAAAATGGGTTATAACTCGGCTTCTGTAAGAGATAGGCCTATGTGTGAGATCTTTGCATCTACACCGTGTCTCAGAAAAAAACAGTCAAAATTGTTTTTGTCATAACTTTGTCAAATTTTCACTAAATTTGACAATTTTTGGCAAGAAGATGACCATGACAATGAAATTATGCAAAATGCATTTATTTTCTATCTCATCTAATTTATGTCAACGCACTACCATGTGAAACATAGATGTTTTCAATGCTTGCATAACGCTTAAATATTTTCCAAGTAAATGCTGTAACGACTTAATTAAGCACATAAATCTCAATGTAAATTATTTAACAGAATTATAAGTTTATATAATAACTCGCTTGCAAATTATCAAAGTTTATGTCCAGATTGGGCCCTACATAAAAAGACAATGGAATGCAACGCCACCGGCTGATAGCGGAATTAACGATCGACTGATCAAACGGCATATCGATTAAGCTCACTAGTCAGCTATTTTGTTGTCTGTTGTTTTTACTGTAAAATACTTAATACCACAAAATTTTTAACACACGTGGCACCCTTTGTCGAATTGATGATGCACAGGTAAGCAATCCGATACAAATAACCACCGCGTATAATGTAACAATTTGGAGCATCTGTGTTTCACATGATAGTGCGTTGACATAAATTAGGTGAAGTGCTAAATGAGTGCAC
>Ga0209671_1002261_pt1 | contig 17433 bp, 9 predicted proteins | sample WorMetHERISLAND2_2_FD_187401 | JGI IMG/M metagenome (GOLD analysis project Ga0209671, IMG submission 187401) | Marine gutless worms symbiont microbial communities from Max Planck institute for Marine Microbiology, Germany - Olavius geniculatus... | ecosystem: Host-associated > Annelida >...
TAATTCTATTTACGACTTTAAAATTTAGGCCATGTTGCAATACTTTTTTGTTGTTTTATTTGATTTTTCTCGTTTTTGTTTTTAATCGTTTTTTGGTTATTTTGGTTTTTAGTTTTTGTCGTTTTTTTTGCTTTAGTTTTAGTTATGGTCTAGTTTACTGGTGTGGCCTTGTTAACCAAATGGACAGCCACATACACATGTCGATACGTAGACTAAAAACCAACGAATCAGTTATTTTTTCGTTATTGCCAATTTCCGCTTTTGTTGATTGATATTACACTAAAAAGTTAAATCAGACAAACCAGATGGCCGACAGTAGCGGTTCGCTGATGTAGGTCCGAAGTAAAATGCAGACAGAAAACTGCGAACACGGCGCTCGACTGCGTCAGCAGTGCAAACTGCGCGAACTGAACATTCAACATATCTACAGACATATTATGCGCCCTTCCCGGTCGCTGGGTGAAAATTGACACACCAGTTAATGTTTCAGAAAAGGTAAACATCAATATTGTTCTTTCTCTGCGATTTTCTTTTAGTTTTTGACTGGCTAGAAGCTCGCATTTGACTGACGGACGGACAGACAAACGAGCAATTTTTAAATCCGTAATGCGGCTTCTATGTTAGAACAGAGACAGTCAAATATTACGAGTAAAGTCAACAGAAACATCAGTTTATTGGTAGCAATATGACATAGATATGACAAACCAGATGGCCTAAATAACAAAGCTAAGCTTTATTTCGTCCCGTCTTAGCTCTGATTATGCAAGTTAGTAACTCAATTAATTAACTGCGTAAGTAAGTAAGTTATACGTAAATTATAACACATACCGTTAAAAGCCTCCAATACTGCGGTGGCTCTAGTATAGAAGCTAAACAAAACTCTTTTAAACTCTTAAGAACTGCCATAATCCATCTGTCGTAACTGCCTATGTGCTGGCATATTTTGCACGTGCAATGTTCCGCAGATAAATTCCCGCCTGGAAAATAAGTAGCAGTGTGCTACATGTTACCAGAACAAGCTATCGTAAAACCATGTGAGAGTAGAAATACCTTCTGTGGAACGAGGTATCTGTCCCATTGCCACGTTATATAACCTAGCAGCTGCGTTTCAGCGTTTGACGCTCTTGTGAGCCTGCAGCCAATTTTGTCTTTGAATAAGAACGGTTGGTTGCCATGACAACAGGGGTCTTTAGGAGGAAAATTTACGTGACATCATTGCATAGCCCGGGCCCGAAAATAGGGGGTAGGTGAAAACAGCGTGCAATTATCTTTTGCGGAAGCCGAGTTATAGTCAATTTTGTCCCAAAATTCGTTGCCATGGCAACAGGGGTCAGCAGGCGAGAAATTTAAATGATACCATCGGATAGCCCGGGCCCGAAATTATGGGTATATGCGAAAACAGCGCGCAATTATTTTTCACGAGGGCTGCGTTATAGTCAATTTTTGTCTCAAAATTCGTTGCCATGGCAACAGGGGTCGGCAGGGGAGAAATTTAACTGGCATTGTCAGATAGCCTAAGCCCGAAAAGAGGGGGTTGGTGCAAACAGCATCTTTCACGGGGGCCGAGTTATACCGCTTTGAAATCTCCATTGGCTGTAGGCCTAATGCAAAATTTTGCAACTTCTGAATGGTTGCTATGGCAACAAGTATCGATAGGAAATAAATTTAAATAACACCGTTAGATTACCCGACCCCGAAAATAGGGGGTAGGTAAACACAGCGCGCAATTATCTTTTCCGGGGACTGAGTTATACCGCTTTGAATTTCTCATAAGCCGTAATGGAAATGTTTTATAATTGGGGTAAAATAGGGAAAAGAGTTATCAGATTTTTATCCCAAACAAACTCGATTTTACTTTTCAAGCCGCGAATCACTGTGCAAAATTTCATCAAAATCGAATCAAAATTGCGGCCGTAAGAGTGTTCACAGACTGACAGACTGACAGAATGACAGAATGACAGAATGACAGACAGACGAAAGTAATTTTTATAATCCGTCCCATGCTATGCTATATCAATGGGACAGATAAAAATCACATATCTAGTGGTATATAATTATGTCAATGCAATCAATTTCTGTCCGACCTGCCAAGCTAGTATGAAGCAAGTCGTCGGGGCAGCTATGAGCAAACTGTGCAGGAATGACGGCCGTGACGATCTGCATCGGCATACAAATAAACCACAACAAGCCTGTTATAGACTTCATACAGGAAAATGGCATCTTGGTGCAGTGGTTAACGCGTAGTGTTCGATCGACGAAGTTACTCTACACTAGATCCTGTTAGTATTTGGCAAATTGTAAAGATGAAGATATACTTGCTACAGTACTTTTACATGAGTAAGACTCGTTACCAGAAACGCTTTACAATCTCGGAAGTGACAGTTGATTGGTATTAGCTAATGATACCGCTGCGCACTACGCGAGCATCCACTGTCTGCGCCATAAATGTTTAAAACATTGATTTGCAAATAATAAACATTAAAAAACATGTTTTTTTATTTTTATAAAAAAATTATAAAAACATGCATAAAAACATTAAACTGCAGATATTTCCAATCGCTACTTTTTTCGTTATTATACACGCAAAGAATATCTAACTCAAATAATTAAAAGCAAAAACCTACCATTTGTAAAAACTACAATCCGAAATGTACTGAATGTACAGATCAAAAACAGCTAAACGCAAATCATTGTAATTTTGTACGTTTGTGTTTTAACAAGAACAAAAAACACGACATTAAAAAGCACAAAAAAGTAAAAAGTAAAAAAAAATTAAAAAAATTAACGAAAACATTAACAAAATAAAAAAAACATAAAAAACATGTCTTTTAAAACTTTAATATAGAAACAAAAATTGTTTTTTTACATCTATGGTCCGCGCCGGCGAACAGTTGGACCCGCGTTGCAGGCAGCAAACATACCACTACCACCTCCTCAATCAGCCACACTAGGCCTTTCCCCGTACTCATTGCATAGATGATTTTCAATGTACACGTTAATCATGTCGGTATGTAATTAGCCACCCGCGCCAACTCAGCCAGGCCATCCCTTGATGGGTAGGCGGAATGAGTACAAGCGAAAGCTGGGTTGTAAACAGGCACATCGCGCGATGCACTAGCCTCGTATCGGTGGTCCCCCAGTGTCAACTGGACTGGTGTCTGCAACCTGAGGGCTTAGCTAAGAAAACGGTGATCAGCGCCATGTCATGTCATGTCATCTCGCCGTCGTCGCTTCGCAGCGGTTGGCTGCACGGATGAGTCATTAAAGTCCAACACCCTCTGTCTCTCACTGTGTGTAGTAGGTTATCACCTGATAGACCAGTCCACTGGCAAATATTGTCCAACCAGCACATTCGTTGTCTTCTGTGATCAGCGCCGCTCCATGGTAATTGCATGTCTGGGAATGACTTACAGTAAAATACTTCATCACTTACTAAAAAATATTACCGTAGTAGTAGTAGTAGTAGTACATTACTAACCTTAGACATGCGGTGATGGCAAATGATTGTAGCACAAAGAACGGAAACGCAAAACTTTCTCGCAGCGGAGGTGTCCAATGCACACGTGTACACTGCAACATACGTACTTAATACTCGGTTACGTTAGAAAAGGAAAAAAAGTTTGGTGCTTACTTTTTATGAACCATCATGTAAGCCTATACGAGCCTATAAACTATTTTTCAACATTTTACACTAGCCAAACTTAAGCAACATAAGCTGTCACAATAAAAATAATTTTGTGCAATTATTACGACTCATAAGCTTACATCTACAAACTCTAGCTTCGCGTCTATGACAGTCAACATTAAGGTAAAAAAGGTAAAGGTAAAGGTTGTCAATTTGTATAGCGCATCGTCGTGTACGACGTACACCTCCAATGCGCTTTTCGTCACTAACCAGAGCCGTCGATCGCACAGCCGCCCCTGCAGCCTGCAAACACAGGCTGGCGCACCGGCCGGCCAGACAGCCCAGTCAGCTGTACAAAGGTCCCCACCTTCCGTAACCCATATAATGGGTTACTTCTCATTTAACCGACCCCGGAGGGATGGCAGGCTAAGTTGGCCTTGTTGGTTGATTGATAGCGGACGCTTTACCCACAAAGTGGTCAAACGACCATCCATCAGTAGCGCAGGATAGAGAAAATTCGCCGGCCATGACCGACGTTCTAACCACTATCATGCTACGCAACCAAGTCCCTATAAGATGTAATATAATTGTGCCGTGTGTAGGCCTACTATAAATTAATGAAATATCTATATTGAAGCCAATAAGTAAATTATATAAATTATAACGTAGAATACTTACTAAAAGTAGGAAAAACATACACGCAATTAGGCCTGAGCAAAATTTTACAAAATTTTTTTTTAAATATCACATAACGATCTGTCGGTGATTTAAGGTGATATAAATTATCACAAACGAGGCAAATAGTTGCCTCCAAAACAAACAAATAAACTAAAGTCTGACGCGAATTCTTAGTCAGTGAGTGACATGATAATGCATAAAAGATCTTGGTGTTAAAAATATTAGTGTCAGTCATCTTAATAAAAAAAGTTTAGGTCTTGGACTGGAAAAAAGTGATACATGTATACATCACTGGAAAATAATTCGAGTAGTAGCCCACCTCTCCGTGATTGTAGAAGAAAGATAGAACCGTTAGTAGTCCGCCGTATTGACTGCCACTACAACAGCGTAAACTTATCTGTCTCATTTGCATAATCACACCTCACACGATAGTGTAAGGACGACCTTCAAAGTCTATGGGAAAAAGGCAAACTTTGACCCTCAGCCAACCAAAAACGCCTGAACCGATCGTCGCCAAATTTGAATGGCGTAATTGCGGCGTGGACCCCTACCACCAAAAATTGGGTTTAATCCGCACAAGGGTTTTTGCTTCCCATATAGGTAAAATATTCACCCCTCCTTACGCTTTTGATAGAAATCCGATTTCTTTTGTAGGCCCACATCATTCTTTTGATTCATCGCCATTGTGACATAAGAATGTAAATAACAATACTTTAGTAGTCCGCCGTATTGATTGCCACTACAACAGCGTAAACTTATCTGTCTAATTTGCATAATCAGCCTCACACGATAGTGTGAGTTTTGTAAGTACGACCTTCAAAGTGTATGGGAAAAGGCAAACTTTGACCCTCAGCCAACCAAAAACCTCTAAACCGATTGTCATCAAATCTGAATGGCGTAATTACGTCGTGGACCCCTACCATCAAAAAAATTTGGGCTCAATACGCACAGGGGTTTTTGCTCCCCATATAGGTGAAATATACACCTCTCCTGTTCGAAATGTACTACACTTTTTTGGTTCTTCAACTCGCCTACAGGCGAGTCCGTTAGACCGATTTTTACGCTTAATACGTCAAATGACGCGGTTCTGCGCAAGGAAGTGCCTTTTTAATGTTACAAAATAAAAATTTATTTCTTGACTTATTTATTCAAAAAATTCGAAAAAATACAATGGCGCCTATGGGGAAAATTTAAAAATTATTTGAACTGTCATAACTTCCGTTGTGTGCAAGATAGAGCCGTAATTTTTGGTTCTAGGATAGGGTTTACAGAGTCGGCCTAATTAATGGTGACATTTTTATTTACAGAGGACTGATATCATCACATCGTCCTTGCACACAGTTGTAAACTGGTAAGTTTTTTGTACATATATTAGAATAATGTTACTCATTAGTAGAACACTATATAGACAGCGATATCTTGCGGAGAACAAAAATCATCGTTTAGAATAAAGCGACAGTTGTCGAAACCACAACTGAAATTAGTTGCAATTTCAATGCTGCTATTTAGTTATGAACGATGCGTCATTTTGTATAGCCATTTATCGTGTATTATTGCACAAACTGTATATCATTGAAACTCATTTTATGCAGTGTTTTCATCACGACTATTGTTAATAATACTCCACACCGCCGATGTCAACAAAGTGACACAAATAGACGACAACCTCCAACTGCGTCAAAACGCGTTTTCAAACGAGGAACCTCCCAGGCCTGCAACAGCTTATGACGCTACCCCATACCAGGTACTAATCTGATAGAGTAACGTACCCCTCCCCATTCTTTCCCTGACTGTTTTGGCGTGTGTTTTCATGTCTGTGCAATAATTCTATTTTGCTTCCCATCACATGACAGCGCAAAAATATAATGTCAAAAATGTTATTTTTCGACCGTCTAAAATCGTCAATTTTTCCACAATTTCGTCCAATTTTCTAATTTTCGCGACCACCATAACTTCGTCCAAGATTGTGAATTTTTTGTTTTTGTCCAAACTGCTATTACACTTCGCGATTTCGTTCGTTATTAAGTCAAAAACGAATTCCCGTGTTCGCAACCATCAATGTCTACGTTTGTGCAACTTTAAATTAGAATCCATTGACTATACGCCTTATTTGCTTTGATTGTAGCCGGTCGTTTAACACGCAGAACGTGAAAAGCATAATTATAATCGACCAGTTTTGACTTCAAGTAGTATTCACACTACGAGCATACTATGCACGTATGAAAATATGCCATGCACGTGTCTTTCAATCTGTATACGCGCGTGTCCGTCCGTCCGTTCACAAACGACGCCAGGAGCGTCAATTGGGGTGAGGGGGAGCTGGAAGGGTCTACAGACCCCCAAAGATTTACATTACGATTTTAATTTTTTCATATGAATCTTACCTTTGAAACAGTGTTACTGCTGCAAAAACAATACGTTACGCAGACTTAGACTTCCCTTAAAGAATACTGAGACCCCTTATGATTTACTGACGTGACACTACTGGACTAAGCTGCAATTGTCCGCATCTATTGTCTGCAATGGGGATACGCATGTGTATAAACAATGCCGTATAGGGGCCTTCGCTCAAATTGCGAGTTCGATTTGTGCTTACGGACCAATGCGCATACCTGCATAATATATCGTCCGCGTAATACGCAGTGAATGTGAACTGGTCCGTCGAAATCATCATGCTCGATTACAGCGTAAAAGTCAGTAAGTAAGTAAGATAACTCAGCAGGTACAATTTAGCTGTCACTCACAATGCGCCACGATCTTAACACCCGAACAAAACAATGTCTTTTGCAGCCGCTTGAACTGTTCCAATCTAATGTCAGTTTATGTATACGTAGGCCTACGTGCGTAGTGAGTCTGTAGTGTGAATGGCGCTTTAGCACAAGGCGACAGTAGCCTATAGGGCGAGATTCACGGCTGTGCAGTTGACACTGCTGCTGCTGCTGCTGCAGTTGTTCATTGTGGCGTGAAATTGCAGCGCGATACCGACCGTAGCCTCACTTCGCGCGCCGACCCACACCTTAGTGATGGGCCAACCAGCAGATTGAAACTACCGCGGTATCGTAATCCACGATTACCTAGCAGCGAGACTGTAAAATGCATATAATCTCACCACTCTCTCCTTTTTCCCATTCTTTTACTTCTAATGGTAATAATCTAAAAAAAATCCATTTTTTTCTTTATTTGTTCATGCCCAACCACAGGTAAAAATTGGTTCGAATAAACTACATTCTAAAAGAACAACAAAAAATCCGAATTGTTGTTTTTGTTGGTTTTTGTACAATTTATAATACGCATTTAAATTAACTTCATATTTGAATCGTGATTTTTGAGTTTTGACGTCATATACTTTGCTTAATAAAAACGACGTGACAAGAAGAATGGGGTGCAAAATGTTTTTGGTGGGTTTTAAAATTTGTGTCAAATCTTCAATTGCTAAAAAAAGCTTTAACATCTAAAAATGTTTGGAAACCAAAAAGCTTGAAAACGTTCTCCGGAAAACTTGTTTTTTAGCTCTGAGCTTTAGGTTAGGTTTCGAGGCAGCACACTGTAACAAACATGTCACAGTCATTGTGCAGTAGCGACTGACAATTTCTTTACTTTTGTGATAATCTTTATTCTTTATGTCTTATCTGCAAATTTTGCACGGTTTTCTATGATGAACATTGCTGAGAGGCGTTTTCTGATTTTGCCCATCTCTACTGGCTTGCGGCCGCAAAACAAACGATCCGTGCGTTGACCGAGCGTTCCAGGCCGAAGACATACGACCTTCTTCGGCTCTTTCCGTAAACGTTCGGCGCAGCCTCGCCCGATAACATGCCTCCGTTCCACTCTGGACTAAACGCTAATGCTAACAGAGTTGCGATGGGTTTTCCATAAAAGGCTAACTAAACACACTCTTTAACCATAAAACTGGCCATTCCTGTGGAGACGTCAATTGCTTTCGAAAAATTTTAATCTTGCGGATAATTTTCTGTCGGAAATTTGCAGCTTAATGTTAAAAACTGAAGCTTTTTGCATCCCAACCTACTGTACTTCCCAACTTTTTATCCCCGACGCCGCTAGCCGCATACATGCATTGTTCGGTCCGAGACTTACCTGAGAAATGTTGCGAAGAGAAAGAGAAATGCAACGCCTAGACCGTTCCATAGAAACACCGCCTCGACGTAGAAATAGATCGGCTCACCGATACCTGCAGCAGCGACCAGAGATCTCAAACTTTCGCCGAAAACGGTGCTGCCACCTGGCAGGCATATTTCTGGAAAACCGAATCCGGGAACGTGTGAGAAATTATTCGGGCCCTTTCTTACATTTCTTTGCTGTTCCCCTTTTTACCACCACCCTTCCCTTTTTCTTTTCTTTGTCCCCTCCCCTTCCATTCTTTTTCTTGTACCGCTCTCCTCCTCTTTCCTTTTCTTTTTTTCACTTTTGCTTTTTTCTTTTCTTTAGAAATAGAACCCCTAAAATTCCTTTAGAGGGTTTGGGGGAGCACTATAAGTTTTCCATCAATTTATGTTTTTGGTGTAATTTCAGCAAATATGGACTGATTTTTCTTATATAGTTTTAGTGTTATGTGGCTCGTGCAAAACGCACTGTATGTACTAGTATGCAAATTTCTGACAATCTCACCTACGCACGTTTTGATTGGCTGCCTGTTCCCGCCACGCGTCACGTGACCGCAATGCCTCGTTTTCACGCCCAACCATGACGTCGCCGTGACGTAAGAGCGGTACGCCGTAGCCAGCACAACCTGCAAAAGTTCAGCAATATTCAAATTTTGGCTCGATTTGTTAAAATTTTACTAATGTAACTGAAGTGGTGAAGGCTGAATATTAACGTTATTTACAGCTTTTAATGGTAACATTAACCCATCTCAAAGCTACGGAGAGTCACCTGACATAGGAATCACACAGTGCCACCCGTCACAGGTAAACACTTTAGCCACAGATGCCGGTACTCGATTCACCAATCCTGAAGGGATGAAAAACTGAGTCGACTTTGGTGGGTGGTTACAAACCGATATGATTTATCTGCCGCAGACAGTAACTTATCCAAGTAGTAAGATAGTAACCATCTGATAGCAGAAGAACTGGAAGTCAAACCCACGACTTCTTGATCGTAAGTCCAACGTGCTAACCGTTACGCGGCCGAAATAAACAGAACAATAAAACCCATTAAAGTCTAATAATCACGGAAGACTGGGTTAGACTCAAAACATAATATCCAGAATACAGCAAAGGCGTCTCCAATACTTTTGGCAAATCGTTCAATTGAAACAGGGGACGCCAAGCTGACTCAAAAGTCTACGTGCATAGGGCCGTAGCTACTGTACATTAAGGCACGAGGAGGCACTTGCCTCCTCGTTCTCCGACGCTTGTTTGTGTATCAAATAAATGATTAAAATTATTGCCACCAGATGTTATATTTTAAGGCTGAAATGCACCAAATTCGATTTCGGCTGGAGCTTTGCTCCAGACCCCGCTGGGGGAGTACACAGCGCTCCCCAGGCCCCATAGCTAAATTCAAGGAGTTCTACTTCTAAGGGAAAGGGAGAGAAATGGAAAACGAAAAAAAAACGAAAGAAAAGTGGGGCAGGAAAAAAGAGAAAATGGAAGGAAAAGGAGGAGGGGAAGAGGGATATTCCACCATTTCCCTTGCCTGAAGCCCAGATCCGCCACTGGCTTAGGGTCTAGTTAGCATGCGAATAAACTACAGACAGTTAGACTTAGATAAATTTAACAGTTTTCGTCTGTTTATTTAAATCTTTTAGTATAAGATCTGAAGGTGCAATGTTACGCTTGCGTTTTGCGTTGTACTCACTGAAAATCATTGTTACCTACAGATCGCAAGCAGAACTACGATTGCCTGTAGCCAGGAACAGATGAACATGGAAGCCTTCAGTGTTTGAGTGTCAAGCGTGTGCCCCTATATAAAAACAAAGAGTTTCAGCTAAGTGAATTTTGAAAGCTTTTCAGCTTCGCCTCCTCCAGACCCCCCACCGGGGCTTCGCCCTGGACCCAGCTGGGAAACTGTCCCCAGACCCCCTGCACTGCCTCCTCGTTTTTCGCATCCTGGCTACGGTCCTGGTGCATGAAAAAAGCGGAGAAAGACGAGGAAAAAGATGGCTGGATGTCATAAAAGTGGATATTAAATCAATCAGTTGGTCGTCGAGTCGCCAGACGGCGCTGAGAGCTGCTGTGTCAACAATAATCGGTCTGTGGATAAACATGGCAGCAAGACGTCATCAGACGAGTTGACCAACGGTCACTCCACGCCATTAAACACTGTAGATAAAAACATGATACTAGAGACGAAATGAGGACAATCCAGGGGTAAAAAATTGGTTCAAAGTATTTGATTAGGTTTAGCATCCCTTGCTGAAAATGTTTTTTTAAGTTTACTGTTATTTGATTATGAGCTACGGGAAAGAAAAAAGCCTTTTATATGCAATTGGAAGTTCGTGTACATTGTACAAATCGTTAGGCCAAATAAAAACTTTTAAAATTATGATTTTTGAGACATGTAAGCTCTAAAAATTATAAACCTATTAATTTTTCAAATATATATATAAATGTTTCATCCCTGCCCTACAATAGTATAATATACATCATAGGACATGGCCGGGGTTGGTTCTCAAAACGTCGAAATGCCGGCCCCCGTAGTGTCGCACAGTCATCTCGCGGCGTCTCGCGAGAGTTGGCGTGATATAGTGCGCGCCGCGACCGCTAGAGGTCCGTCCGGTTGTCAGAAATATTACAATATGCGTCTTCAAGACACGGAATATCGTCAATTTGTGGTTTCCTTATTTACCATTGCCGCTCTGTCATCAAACTGATGCTAACTGGACTACTGGAGCGTACAGCGTCTTCTCTCAGCATCTGTATCATCGTCATCGTCATCATCGTCAGCAACAGCATTTCGTCTTTGTTTTTTTTTGTTTTTCTGGTTGGGCAACTTTTTTCCCAGTTTGATTAATTTTACGACTACCAATTATTGACAAACAGTTTTTCCGCATAACACGAATATGAATATAAAACTGCCAAGGTCTCTCAGCAGTTTCTACTAAACTACACGTACGTGCACCAAAAAAATTAAAAGAAAAATTATAACAGTAATTTGTTTAGTTTATACATAATGCGTGTATGCTTATGTTATGCTTAGTGCCTTGATATATTTTATAATAATTTTTCTGTTTAGTTTTTATTACCGGTGGTAAAGAATGATTTTTACACGAACCGATACTTTATTCATAAATCAAAACATAATTTTAAAAACAGTAAATTTTTTAGTTGTAATAATTATACAAAGTTACCAAAGTTTCGAAATAACAACGTCGTTCGAGACAATGCAAATACCTCTGGATATAGGTTGAACCTGCGTAGAGTGTTGATAGTCGAGGGAAACTCTGTAACGTTGTCGCTAGTCAGCAGTCGCAAACCTTCAAACAGTGACGGTGCTGTCACCAGAGTCTTGTAGAACGAGTAATAAAAACCCTACCAATCAGCCAATCATCAATCAAGCGAAAAAATCTTCATCTGCCAAACAGAAATGAGATCAACAATACACAGTACATCTGCTGAGCAAAAGCGTCAGAGGATACTGATAAGGAGTGAAAATTTTTTGTGATTCTGGTTGCAACCGGCAAAAAATTTGGAACGGAAAACGGCGGAATTTTTAAAAATTATTTATGTGTATATCACAACGTGTCATGTAATATTACCCAAGAACTCATAAAAACAAACTGACACATTAAGTAGTACTCACGAAAACTTAAGCAAAGATACTGCAACATTTCCAGATTAGATGTAAATTTGTAAACAGTATTTTTCAGTAAAATTTTGAAAACATACTGAAAACTGCACTGACATTTTTGAAGATGTAATAAAAAAACTACTATTTTTTTCTGGAAGCGAAAAGCAACCGGGAGCACGCAAATTTTTTGCCTTAAGTTAAAAAATGTTTATAAAACAAACAAAGTAAAAGCAAATGAAAAAAGAATAAAAATCGAAAGTTGATTACAGCAACTTTTGATATTATCAGTTGCAGTTTTTAAGCAGCAGTCTGCTAAGGGAATAAAACCCCACCTAGTGCAAGAAAAACTGCAAATGTTAGTAGCCACATATGTAGTCGGTGCTCGATCACGTGGTTAGTCACGTGGTTGACAAACGAGCAGGGCCCAGCCCCACATAGGGCGCCACACATGCAATTGGATTAGTGATGTGCAGCGAACCGAATCGGTTATCGACTGCGCCCGGTAATCGGACATGATTGAAGATATCCGCACGACTCTAGAGCGAACGTAAGAGATTGCTGTGGCGACGGCGAGCAGAAAGAATTATTTATAAGGCGAGAGCAAAACGGTCACGTAATTTGGATTATAGCAAGAGAGGCGCGAGAATGCAAATTAGCGAGCAAAAATAATAACGGCAGACTTATGTCAAGTCAATAGCCGATGCCATATGAGATCGATACTAAAATATCGACTAAGTAACAACACTTATACTACTATCAACACCATAGACTTGCACACTCAAATGCAATAAAGATTAATTTTGCCGAAAAGCAAAACCTACCCCTTTTAGATTTATTGGCTGCTGATAAAAATGTGACTTAATTACTCGATGAAACGTAAGCGCACAGCGCATCACTAACTGCAAGCTGGGCCAGCCAGAACGGGACTATAAATTAGTTACTAACTAAGATAGTACTTTATTGTTAAACGGAGTCGCCAGTCGTTCGAAGTGTCAGCAAAAACTGCGCACAAGTAATAAAATTTGATAGTAATGGTCGGCCTATATTTACTTCCCATGTGTTTTCACGCGGTCTTAGCCGGCACCTACGAGTACTATTCGGTGCCTGTACGTACTGTCTAAGGTTGTTCATGGTGGTGACCGGTCAAGTATCCGGCCCTTACAGGGCCAAATATTGGACCGGTCATGACCAGTCAAACATCCGACTTTCACAAGGACGGAAGTTTGACTGATCTTGATCGGGCGCGTTTGACCGGTGACAAAATTTGATCGGTCATACAGCCTGTAGAATATATGACCGGCTGCCGGTCAAATATATTGTGCCAATAAAGTATTATTATTGTCGTTCTTATGTCACAATGCCGATGAATTAAAAGAATGATGTGGGCCTACAAAAGAAATCGGATTTTTATCAAAAGCGAAACACTTCCTTTATGGGATTGCCAAAATTTCATCGAAATAGCTGTTAAAGTGATTTAAAATACAAACAGACAGATGCCCAAACTACTTCGGTTGAGATTATGTACATAAAATCGACGCAGCATTAAAATGTGCCAGACCGACTGCAGGTTTCTGGCATTCATCACGACTGATTCGATAAAACGACTTGGCAAACTAAATTTGGCGTCACATTAGGCTATGACGTAACGTAGTCACGTCTGCATTGGTTGAACACAATCACTGACGTCGTAGCATGGTCTGCCTGTGTCTCTGTCTGTCATACTCATGCACCCTGGAAAACCGGTCGGACAAAATAAACTGTCATTTATGTGGCCCGTACTCACATTCTTTGGTTTATATTTTCGTCAAATACTGACAATAGGCTATTCGAAAATTTCTACCATGCACATTCAACAAAAAAATCTGCAATATAGTGGTGTTCTTCGCTGCAACAAAAATTTAACAGTTTTAGGGAGCCTACGAAATTACCGAGGTGGTCTGCATAGCAAGTAAGTAACAGAGTTAATCGATCACGTGACGGGATTTGTTTACGTCACGTGACCGTCACAGTCGGTGCGCGTCCGGTCGCGGTGTTATCTCACAGCGCACTAACTCAACGTCGGGTTGGACCGAACACGCCGCACGCCGCACGCCGCCAATTATCGGGATCAGTGGCGATGATAAACGACCGAGAACCAGCCTAGCGAAAACGGGCGGTCGTTTAATATTCTACGGCGGTATATTTATGACCCCGGTGCTTAGACAATGACAGCCAACGATTTTCGAGAAAAATATTAACTAGACCTGAATATTAATATAATAATATTGGATAGGCTAGTTAGGTATTTTATATTCAGTCGACCGGGTACGTATAATTATTACGGTGAATTAAGTTACAAAAATGGTCGTCAAAAATCAAGTTATCTTACTGTACCTTCTGCTACCTAGTTATCGCTGGTTCAAACATCGTTTGCACTTATGGCTGCTAGTACAATTTTGGATAAATGCTAGATAAAAATTTCCTAATGTTGCATGGTAAAAGAGAGAGAGAGGCATGCTATAGTTCGTCACTAAATTCCCCCTTGTGCAGTTTTTATAACATTGCCGATCGCGGTTAATAACAAACGTCATTATAAATGCAAAACAACACGATAACTGTGTTCAAAGTAGGCTTAGATAAATTATTATGCACGCAGAACTCACCATCTCAGTGCGAAAGGAAAGTTCTCTTTCCAGGTTGGACAGATGGGAAAAATTACGATCATTTTCAAACAGCTGTGACAGGTGATTTCTGTTAAGACACATTTCACACTATTTTATACCAAAAATACAAATCTCGTAGATTATAACTGCTGTACGAACATGCAGTGCTATGTTTTACACGTAACCGTCGTGGACGGCGCCAGAGAGGGGCAGAGGGGGATGCCCACGGCCAGTGCTGGCGATAGAGAGTTGGAGGCCCCCTAAATACAAGTGTGAGGCCCCTATAATGGGGGTCTGGGGCGAAGCTCCCAGCGGGGCCTTGGGGCAGAGCCCCTGGTCAGGGGGACAAGGGGCGAAGCCTCCCTGAAGCTGAAACACTTTTGACTTTTGGACATCCACTGAAAGCCGCAAATTTGTCCATTTTTAAAGAAATTGGAAACGCAAAAAAATCAGATACAATTTGCGTTGTCTTTGCCAAAAAATGAAGTCTAATAGGCCGCAATACGTCACAGATTACTATACATTAATGAAAAATAATACACTTTTCCGTTTTGGGTAAACTTTCCACATGTTTAGTTATTTTATATTTTGAATATATTTCTTAAAAACTAGAAAATGTGTTTCATACTTGGCATACGTGAGGTTCCCCTACGACCGGGCGCCAGGGTGTACAGGGGCCCTTTCGCCGGTTTTGCCCACGGCCCCCACCGTGCCCTTGCCCTTGCTTCCCGGGCTGCCCCTGCAGGAGAAATGTCGATGGTGACAGTGTCTTCTGGTAACCATACGCATGCTAAGGTGTGACTTGGTAAACGTCATTTTTGCAAAGCAACACGGATATCTGTGACTTTTTGGGATTTCCATATATTAAAAAACAGGCAAATTTGCGACATCCACTAAATGTCCAAAAGCTAAAAATGTTTCAGCTTTAAAGGGCTTCGCCCCGTGACTCCATGACCAGGGACTCTGCCCTTGGACCTCGCTATACGTCTTTTTGATGCGCACAACTGAATAAAATTGACATTTGGCCCGCGCACAAAAAATTATTGCCGATTTGTGCCTTGGCCCTTGCCCTCCCCCCGTTGCCTCCCCAGCTTCAGATTTCTAGCGCCGCCCATGGCAACCGCGTTGGCGATCATTTTGTAAAGTATTCCACAAATCTTAGAATTATTTTTTTCAAGTTGGACAAGTGTTTTGGCTCCTGCACCGTTGCAATGGTTGTGGCCAAAATATGTAGCGTTTTAATGCATTAGGCCTATAATAAATCTGCTCATTCCATTGTCAAAATAATTTTACTTTTTCGAAATTTATAATAGTAAAAAGAACTTCTGTGGTTTATATCTCCAACAATATTGTCACAATTATACACACATCTTCATTCACTGTATTCGGTAGGCAAGAAATAAACAAGGAATAAACAATAAAAATAATAAAACTTAACTAAAACTTAACTAAGATTTAACTAAAATGTAATATAATGTCCATAGTCAGAATAATAATTGATGCAGCAAGACAGCAGAGATGACATACAAAGTTATTACACTGGCTGAACACTGCACTTTGTATAAGCAGTTTGACAGTTCTACGTAAATAAGCATATCATTATGGTCAGCGACCAAAAAGTCAGTTATAGTTCAATTTTTTAAATTTTTGTAAATAAGGAAATTGAAAAAGTCGCGTGCTGTAACTTACCGATGAAGAACGGCAACGAATGCGGCTGCAACGCAAAACATACGCGCTAACGTAAGATGCAGTAAAACGTACAGGGCTTATTTTTCGTCAACTGACTGTCTGCGTAGTCATATAACACAACAAAAATGTTGTCATTTATTTAGTTACGTATTTATTTTAAGAACACAATAAGCACTATATAGAGACTAAGATTAAGCGTGCTTTACAAATCAGAAAGGCCAAAATAGCACTTACAACTGCCCACTTAAATATACGTTGGGGCCTCTGCTCCAAGAACTGAATAGAACAGAAGCACGTCTACTTTTAAACTTTGTCAGGACTACGTTGATTAGTCCGCCCGAAAACGATAGCTTTCGGAAGGACTTCTGTTTTACGCATGATGTTTTTTTGTCCTCGCGAAATCTCCGAGATGCGTGAGCCGACCGGCGTGAAATTTTGCACGATGGTCAGTACTAGGCCCTATTTTATAATGCTGGTGCAACATTTTGGCGGGCGCACCCCAAAAAAATTTCAGGGGCAAAAAACATGCAAAATTTGGCCCGATTTCGGACGACTTCGAAGTTCGGCGACGAATATCTCCGAAACGGATGAAGATATTCAAAATCAGATAGTCATTCTGTGTATGGCGATTCCTCCTGCGTTAGGCGAAACAAGTCCGGTGAAGTTTGGTCCAGTGACCTTGGAGATTTAGATGTGAAATCGTACCCCTTAAAAGCGCAATTTTCGGAAGACCATATTTCGGCCCCTAGGGGGTGCTGCGCCCCCAAATTTTCACACGCGCTAGAGAATCACCAAGTCTTACTAGCGCACCCTCCACCGTGGACGGGCGCCCCCTTACAACTTTTTTCAAAGGGGAGTCAAAAATTGGCTCAAAATGCAATAAAGGAGCGCTTATAACTTCGGAGTTAGGGGGTGTAGCCTGACGAAACTTTGGCACTTGACGCGCCTCTAGGTCGGAGTGTTAACGCAAGTACAAATTTTGGGGGCACCGCCCCCCTTAAAATTTGGGAGGGCAAAAAACGTGCAAAAATTGGCGCGATTTACGACAAC
>Ga0209671_1002263_pt1 | contig 17430 bp, 12 predicted proteins | sample WorMetHERISLAND2_2_FD_187401 | JGI IMG/M metagenome (GOLD analysis project Ga0209671, IMG submission 187401) | Marine gutless worms symbiont microbial communities from Max Planck institute for Marine Microbiology, Germany - Olavius geniculatus... | ecosystem: Host-associated > Annelida >...
CCCTAATTTCCCCCAATCGGACTTAGGGCGCCGGGCGGACTCACGTTGGGCTTTGCCCCAAATTTCTAGTTCTTGAAGTTTTACAGTTGCAGCCACAAAAAAACTCGCAGAGCAATCACCATGAAACACCATGTAGTTGATCATCTGCTATAATGCAACTGCACTGCTTCTGCTTTGCTTTTGCTTCTACTTTTGTGATCAAATTTTGTCGACAATAAAACAAATTAGCCTAATGCTATTGCATTAAGCCGATGTCGAGAAATATTCGAGCCGAGTCGAACGAGCCTAAAAATGTTTTTTTTTGCTGTGCATGTAATTTCTCACTGTTCACAATTTCTGCTGGAGAGTACCCTAAAAAGTAGTGATGATTTGATATATGGAAAATATTGATATATCGTTTTCGATATCCATATGTCGTATGATCGTATCGTATCGTCCAAAAAAAGTATTGAATTTTTTAAAATATATCTTTTATATATCACGACATTTTCGATATATCGCGATATTTTACGCCACAGGTTTATATTTTTATTACTGCATTACCAAAATAACGAGAATAAACGGAGAAAACGACAAACTAACCGAAGCAAACTAACTATAGTGTCGTAATTTAGCGATATTTACGACAGTCTATATAGGCCTAGTTAATTGTTGAGTTCACTGACACATTTTATTATCTACGTGAAGCCTTGCTGAACGTTCGCGTTCTGTTCTCGTGCTTGTGTAAGATTTACATACTTATATTTTTTAAAATATTGATATCGATATCGATATCGCGATATTTTCAAAATATCGTATCGAAATTGAAATCCTGATATCGAATCATGACTACTAAAAAGCCCCTGCAACTACCGTATCCAAGCAGTCTGTCAGCTATTGGCGTTGTCTAGTCATCAATGACCGACTAATTGCAGTAATGTTGACGTCAACACTACACTGTCGTCGTGCTCGAGCATGATGTAGGCACTCCGAGTGTTGCGAGATTGTGGAAGGCGTAAGTGACCCAGCTCGCTACGCCACCGCGTCTGCTGCTGGTTTTTAGTCGACAGTACTTAAGTAACGGTCGAACTGTTGGCATGGTTGTCGTCAGTCAGTCTGTCTGTCGTCCGTCTGTAACAGATATATTGTGGCTAACGGCTTAGAGGAAAACTTTTTACACGAACAATTAGCCCTGTGTCTTACACTCGGGCATGCAAAATGTCAGACATCTATTCCAATAGAACATTTTTAAATTTGGGGTTGAATGGACAAGGAGTAGGAAAAATGTGCGTTCTCCAACGGAAAACTGCCCATACATGTATCTCGGAAACGGTGAGAGATACGGACTAGTTTACCGGTACTAATAGATGTATTGATGTAGATTTATTGATCGGAATAATCACTAATAGAAAGTTACATACGCCGTGTGAGATTAGATGGAAATCATTGATCTTGGATGACCTTGAAGGGTCAAAACGCACTATGCAATGCCAGTCGTGCGGTATTGTGGCTGAACGGTTAGTCGTAGGGGATCTGCGATGGTACCATCGCGTTACCAGGGCGGTAACGACCTCCTATATGCTGTCAATAGTAACCATGTGTCTATCGCCAGCGGTTTGGGTGCAATTTTGAATGGAATGTTTAAAGCTAGGTGGCCGTATCGCGGAAACGGTGATATATACGAACTATTAATCAGTAATCACTAATAGGAAGTGGCATACGCCCTAACAGATTAAATGAAAATCATCGACCTTGGATGACCTTGAAGACCGTTACGCGCTATTGCGGATAAACGGTGCGAAATAGGGCCGAAGTTGCTATTGGTCATTAATATATAGGAAGTCGCATATTGGCTTTCAAATGACATAAAAATCATTCACCTTGAATGACCTTGAAAGTCAGTAATGCAACAAAAACTGTATAGGCTGTATAGCGTGTCTTCCCGATCAAGGCGTTTTCATTGTGAGAAGTATTTGCAAAACCTGCGTCCGATATTTTCCTTGTTCGTTTATACCCCATTTACACGATCAAGCAAACATCGAGCAATCATCGAGCAAGCATCCAGCAAATGCATTCAAAATACACGTGCACGACGTGTGCTCTAATTGCTGGATGTTTGCTTGATAATTGTTTCGTGTAGGTTGCTTCCACTATAGATTGCTTCGTGTAGGCCTGATGTTTGCTTGATGATTGCTTGATTTGCTTGATCGTGTAAACTGCTTCTGCTTTACATGTAATATGCTACACTATGCTATGCTTTTGCTTTGCTATTTAGTGCTTAGTGCTTATACGATAAGAAAACAATAATGCCGTTATATAATAAACCACTGTTTATTTTAAAAGTTTACTCTTACTCACTACAGCACAGTAGCACAAAGTTTTTTGAATGTGCAAAATCACGATGCTGTCTGGCCAAAAATTTGCAACTTTGCAATAGTAAGAGGGTATCAAATGCTGCTTGCAAGCATGAACAAGTAACAAGCGTGTGAAATTTGGAATTAAAATGGCAAAGGGTTGCTCAGAAAATGGCAAACAACTTCAAGGGATACTTTTTTTGCCACACCCTGTACGTATCACGATTTAACGCAAAAATGTATTCAGACAATAGGCTTGATATTACTCCACCACTGTAAAGGCTGCCAAGAGAAGACAAGAAAACCACTGTCTTCTCTTGGCAGCCAATGTGTATAAATCAGCATTATAATAATGGCAAACAATCCGTTAACAAAATGCACTGTACGCTGACAAAGTACACTGTGTTCAGAAAAAATACCCACTCATGTTTTCTTTTATATCTCCGTGGAAAAACATTTAATTTCCACAAAAGTTTCAGGGAATGTTTAATAGGAAACAAGTATTCCACTGGTGGAAAATTTGGACATTCTTTGCTACCAATGACGTCATGCTGACGTCATATTTCCGTGTTTGCAAACTGTGGGCTTTTACCATCGAAGACAGACATTTGATGAAATGTTAAAACACATCAATTGGTCCTCACAAGTCCATGGGAAAGTGCAAAATTTGACCCTCAGCCAACCAAAAACCCATGAAGCGATCGTCACCAAATTTAAGTGGCGTGATTACGTCGGGGACATCTACCATCAAAAAAATTTGGGCTTAATCCGCCCAGTGGTTTTTGCTCCCCACATAGGTGAAATATACACCCCTCCCTTGTTCGCATGTTTACTTTTTTGGTTCTTGAACTCGCCTAAAGGCGAGTCCGTTGGACCGATTTTCACGCTTAATAGACATCAGCAGTGTTCCGTCACTTTATTAGCCGGCTATCATAATAAGAGCTATGCCTGCGCATCCCTGTGTGCATTCTATAGGCCTACGCGTTTCTAACTCAGGCAACAAAGTATTAAAACCCAAGATTGATACGAAAGTTCCCCAGGACAAAGTAGCTGCTACACCATTTATTATCAACTTCAGTCTTTTTGTCCTCACAGTGACTGTCATCAACTTAACTAACTCAACTCTTAGAAGTCACATCCAGAAAGTTCGTACCAGGTGGACGCCAGGCTTGCATTGAAGACTCAGCTTATATTTGAGAGTCAGGTTATATTAGAAGTCTTAAGATAACAAATAACAATACTGCTACCATTGCTCATAATATCAGTACTGACAACAATTGGTTGCTAACAGACTCGTTATACATGTTGTAGACTAGATCGTTTAAAAACTAGCTAAATACATTAACAAAAAGAACTTTAAAAATAATTTTTTTAAACTACATGCAAAAAAAGCAACCACACAGGATCGCAAATTGCAAGGATATGGACAAAGTATCTATAAGGAATACATATAAATATCATCAAATAAAGACATGCATATGCATAAAAATCCGACACAAAATGGTAGAACAGTTAGTAAAGTTTTGAACATTACATACCCGGTAATAATAAATTCCGTAGAAAGCACTCAGTGCTCTTCAACCTCCAAAATCTTGAAGAAAATAAATCCACTTAACTAACAGACTCCCTACTTATAACAGACTAAAAATATTATAAGTATGCAGCACATCAGAAACTGTGTAATGTTATAATATAACATGTAAAATGCAACAAGTTACAAATAACAGAGAATGAAGCTTCCATCCTATGAAGCATATAAAAAATGAATAAACGAACTATTAAATCCAGCTTTAGATCAGCCAAAAATCAGTCAATTGTTTCTTAAACTTAAAACTTACACCTCTCCAAATGTCACAAAAAAACCATCAATAAACCTTCATGTAATCCAACTGACAAGCTAACCAACCGAGGTCGGGGTAATTATAACACGGCCTGTGATGACATTTAAAATGTATGATCAAATGAAAGTGCTTGCTTCACTTTTTCATGCTGAAATGAAAACATCGGCACCATTTTGTCACTATTTAAATCAAAACTCTGGGAGAATTGGAATGGTGCTAAAAATTAATGCATTTTCTTGGAGTCAATTCTTGTGATACTTTTTGATCCTAAAATTAGCACGAAAAACACAACAACTGAAGAATACCAAAAAGCAGCACCAGAATACAAAAAGTTAAATACAGGAAATCACACTGGAAAAACGTATATGGAAAAAGCAGGTAAAAAAGCAGGTCAACAACAATGAACACTCCTATCAAAAGCTTCAGCTGAATTATAAAAACTGTACAAGATGATAAGTACTAACAATATATGTCTAAGTGTCAAAACAAGTTCCAATACAACTCACTAGAAAGCACTCACATGGGTGAAAACATTGGCCGAAGCAAAAATTCCCGTGTATCTAAATGCAAATTTAGTGTATTCAAGAAAGCTGCTTTATTTACAATATAATTTATTTACAATACACTCTATAAAAATCAACAAGCTATAGATAGCGCAGCACCATGCATACATGTGAAGCTTCCGCCCTGCTGAGTTGCCGCCATGAACAATTTGAAAAATTCCTGGATACAGACATTGCTCACCACACCAAACTGTATTCAACTGTTGAGCGTTGGCTGTCCCAGTCAATTACTTAAAACACGTAAGTAGGTAAGTGCCAGTAAGTGACTTGCTTGCAAGTTGCGTCGCAAAACTATCTAATAGCCATAAGCACAGCTGCTTCGTGATTTGCAGCATTACCCGTTTTAGGAACCGGGAACCTGGTTGCAATTACCCGGGTACCCTAAGCCAGTTTCTAACTTTCAAACAAGTGAATGAAAAACGACAACAAAGTGACATGCACATATCTAATTACCTAATATTTCCCCACAAAATTAGGTTTTTCATATAAAATGTCCACAATGTGTCTGCGTACCACAAACCAAACATGCATAGTTCGTCAACGAAAATGGCCGAAGTTGAATCTCCCCCGCAGTACTGAATTTTGCCAAAAGGCTGCAAGTAGCGAACTTTTCATCGGCTTCATCAGTAATCAGTGCAGATAATGGGTAACAATTACCCGGATTTGGATCTGGGTAAGAAATTTCGGAACCGGGTCCGAGTACCCGGTTCATGGTACAAAGCTGCTATCATATAGTCTGTCCGCTTCACAGACAGACAGCAGACAGATGCAGATGGAGCCACAGAAATGCTGCCGGAAAATAAGGGCTGCTTATAGGTTGCAGCTAGTGATCGAATAGCACCAATAGCACAAATGGATCAGCTCTACTCTGTCCAAAAATTGAACCACAACAATACTATTACAAAATAACAACAAACAGTAAAACAAATCGATGCAAAAATAGGTGAAGAAAAATGGATTAGGAAAAAGGAAAAACTCAAAAATACACTCAAGGAAACAGCACCACAAACTATGGTATAAACAGAAAAAAAGCAAATGTCAGGAATATAATACAAGATGATTGCACACCACTATAAAATACATTCAATATGCACTGCAGTGCATACATTGCCTTTAAAAACCATTAATAAATATCAATGTCTACAAGGATAACTATAAAAATTAAAGTGTAATGAAATGTACTACCTCCTTCATAAGTCAACAGCAAGTAAACAATTAACTACCATACATAATGCATGACAACACTGTGCATAATTCATTTTGATGGCTCTGGTGATAAATATATGCATAAATCATTGAAAAATCACACACAAAAATATCACACATTTTTCTAATAAGGGGAGCATTTGCCACCTACACATTGTGCATGCTTACAGTAACTGGTCCATAGTTCCTAGCCTGCATGTAAATAAACATTTATGTAGCACACTTCGTTAAAAAAACTTCTAGTGTCTTAAAGCATGAAGAATTCTGTAAGAAAAGGCACGATTTAGGACTTGAGTGCAGCTGTCTGAGAAATGTTGAGTATCTGCTTGACGGCCTCGGTGATGTTGATCACCTGCGGCTGAGCATTCTGCTCCAGGAGCTTGGCGTATGGCATTGGAACGTCCACTCCGGTCACACGAATTACTGGAGCATCCAGGTAGTCAAACGCCGGACCTACAGCACAGCACAGCTCTCAGATGTAAGAATATAATGGGCGACTTCACTTTCTGACTTAGACTTTCACTGAGCCTAAACTTACCTACTTGGACCGAAGTTTAGACTCAGCGACAGTCTCAGCGATTCACTGAGTCCAAAAGTACCTACTTAGACCAAAGTCGAGCCGAACTAACCTGGCTAAAGTCGGTTCGATTTGCATGGAAGAGATAGTTTTAGCGCTTAGGGCTTAACTTTTGCTGAGCCTGAATCCACTTCAACTTTTGACTTTAACTGAGCGAAAACATGGCGACTATTTAAAGACCTATGCGTATCGATAGTTTAGTAAATTAAAGCAGTCCGGTACCAAAAATAAACACTGTAATGAATATGCAATGACGTCAGATGTTACGTAATTACGTTATCTGCGTGCACGGCGCAATTAAATAAGCAAGTCCAAGCTTAAATGGTTTATTTATTTCCTGTTAGGTTTACCTGTTTTCCGCCATTTTTAATCGTTTTGGTCTAAGTCAGTAGACTTAGACCAAAGTTTAGTTGAACTGTGGTCTAAGTACAGACTTTAGCATTCAGCTTTAGCTTTCGCTCAGCAAAAGTCTAAGTCAAAAAGTGAAGTCACCCAATGCCATTTTGTTACCTCAGCCAAAGTGAGGCAACAAAAAAGGTTATATGTTCAGATTGGTCAATTTTTGTCAGCCGGATTACACAATCACGAATAGAATGTGATAAAACTTTGTGGAGGGGCTGGGCACCACCAAGGACAAAGTGGTTAAATTTGGCGGTGATTCGGTTCTTTCGTAGATTCTGGATCCAAGATTCTATACCATTACAAAATAGCAACTGTATTAAGTCATTTATTCACCACGCACTCAGTGACAGGATGCTCCTGGCAGAGATCAGAGACCTGTCACCAACTTTTGATCACTTCTTGTATATTTTTACTGTAAATACCATGCCAAATGCCTAAAGCAATAAAACTATTAAACTTTTGAAAACTAAATGTCACATCAGGCATCAATGCAATTCTTCAGTGTTTGATGTTATGGCTGATGCCTCAACAATAACGTCCAACCAGCAAAAAGTAATCCAACACTTACCGAATGGATGCAATAATTTGGAGAAACTCGAGAAGGAATGACTGATCAAGCACAATTTGAAGTATTATGTGATAAAACAATTGCACTAGATAAAAAAGAGAAGTCTGCATTAATACCCACTATACTTTTGGTGACAATTAATCAGTAATTACAGATAATTAATTAACCATCAAATTCTTTGAGCTCGCCCACTGAATATTGTCCCCTGTCCTACAATGGACAGCATTACGAGATTGACGACTGTCTGGAGGATAACAGGGAAAATTATTAGAACTGCCATTAGTCTTACACATGCACAACTATAATGGCAAGTTCTTATAATTTTAGGTTTAGGTTGTTTCTGTGTTATATGTTTCATATTAGGGTTTTTCTGTTCCATTGCTGTAAAGGTTAGCTTTACTGTTCCATTATTATGTGTATGTATCTGCATTTTGCCTGGTAAGGCCATCCCCAAAATGACCTATAGGGTGGGACGTTAAACCCTACTCACTGACTCATTCATACCGAACATTATTAAACAATAACAGTTCTAGGAAACAAGCAAACATTTTGTCGTACACCACAAAATGCACTGGTGTAACTTACTCTCAATAACGCGTGCACATATCTCAGCTCCAATGCCGAAGCGCGGCCAACCATTCTCAACTGTGATGAGGTGATTGGTCTTCATCACGGAGCTGATAATTAGTTCCTCATCCATCGGGCGCAGTGACCTTAGATTGATCACCTCGGCTTCAATACCGATCTGTTCCAGTTCCTTGGCTGCCTCGAGGCAAACACCGACGGCTCGAGCCAGAGATACGATCGTCACGTGCTTGCCTGTATACAATGCCACATAGATGTCACACAGTTATTGCTATGCACCTGATGGAATGAAAGGAAACGAAACAATTACCCAGACTACAAATCTACAATATCCATCAATATCAAGCAGTATTAATCAATATCAATCTAATCAATCGCAGTTGCCTTAACAACAGCATAGCTACATCAAGCAAAGACAAACAATGACCAACATACTTTATGCTAATGTCATTGAAAACACAATGAGAACAATGATACAAAATGTCAGATTGAATAAAATTCCACCAGGCTGCTAAACTACAGTGCTAAACTACAGTGGGGCTATTGGTTTGGCATCTATCAGCATTACTACAGCTGTGAGTTGGGAACATTTCCACTGCACTTTTGACGGAAATTTTAAGAAAAATAGCTGTAAATTTCTGTAAAAATTTCACCAGAATTTTGTTAAACATTGTCCACTGTAAAGGAGAATAAAAGTTCCAAAAAGTAGAAAATGTTTCAAAAATTGCAAACAAAAGTATAATTACCAACAACAATAAACCATCTGGATTATACAGGACAAATGACATTCTGATGCCATGTAAGAATTCCACAAGCAACCCATATAAAAATTTCTTATTCTTATACATATAATTTCCACATGTATGCCATATGGCTTTGGTATTAAGATGAATAGTTATTAATTTCTAATTTCCAGAAAAATTCCAAAATGCTATTTCTTCAGATAAGTTTCAACCTTAATGCATTACGATAAAAAAGTTTTAACCCGATCCCTAGTGCATGACTGTACTCTGTACAAAACAGAATAAATGCAACAAAATAATTAAAAAATAATTAACAAAGCATCAGTCTGTGAAACTCTGTGAGGCTGATACTGACAATGTCAACATGCTTCAGAGTATGAAATAACTAGAAATTTGGGACAAAGCCCAACGTGAGTCCATCTGGCACCATAAATCCGATTGGGGAAAAATTCAGGAGCTGAAATTCCCCCAGTGGCAAAGTCACATGTCCCAAAGTCAAATGCATTAGCATAAGCAAAAGGCGCACTATCAACTTAAGGTTGGTAAACATTAGCCATGTAATCTTTGCTATTAGCAGACCAAAGTTCACCAAATTTTTTGTTCAACGTGGAAAGGATTGTAGTTGATAATGTCGTTTTCCACTTGTCAATATCTCTATCCACTCTAGAGATATTCGTGGTCAAAGTCAAAAATTGTTGTAAAACGCACCTAATTCTGGACGTTTTTTGCCCTCCAAAATTTTAAGGTGGCGGTGCCCCCCCCCAAAAAAGTTGTACCTGTGTTATCACCCATACCTAGCATTACATCACATTGCAAAGTTTTATGAGGCTATTCTCCTTGGCTCAAAAGTTCTTGTGGCTAATACACTGAATTTTAAGCCAATTTTTGAATCCTCTTTGAAAAAATTGTAAAAGAGTCTCCAGTACCCGGTGAGGGTGCACTAGCAAGACTTGGTCATTCTTTAGTGCGTGTAAAAATTTGGGGCCCAGCACCTCCTAGGGGCTGAAATATGATCTTCCAAAAAGTCGATTTGGATGGGTACTATATAGACCAAAGTTCACCAGACTTTTATCGCCAAACGTGAGAGAAATCACAGTCAATCAAGTACTTGTCCGATTTTAAATATCTACATTGATTCCAGGGATATTCACCATAGAAGTCTAAAGTCATCGGAAATAATGCCAAATGTTGCATGTTTTTGCCCAAAAATTTTTAGGACCTAATTTTCAAAACTCAGCCTACTATAGACAACAGTGCAAAATTTTGCTGTGATCGGCCAACGAAGCTCAGAGATACCACTGCAAAACAAATAAATAAAATTTCACAGTAAAACAAAATTCCACTCCGAAAGCTATTGCTTCCGTCAGACAAATAAAAAAACATTTGCTGTAAAACATAAGTCCGCTCCAAAAATATCATTTCCGAGTGGACTAATAAATATTACCGGGATGCTCTATCTTTCCTTTGCCGAGTGGTATAAGGAAATCTTCGGAAAGTGCCTCATCGGACATGTCAAAAACTGCCGAATACTGCAGTTCATTTTCCAACACCACAACTACAGAACAGTGCAACCAAGCAAAGCACTGAGAAACAAAACAGCACAAACCAACTTTGGGGCAAAGCCCAGCGTGAAGATTACCCTACAGGCCTACACACATCTGTGCAGATGATTTAGAAGTTTGAAATTGTGCTTCCAGTAAGGTCAAGTGTTGTAAATGCGATAGCATTAGCTCATGCGCCATGCATAGTTTTTTTAATTTTTTGGTGAGACCAAACTAAAGCCCTAAACTGTATAAAATAAATGAGCTGCAGACAAAGAGACTTGGACACAGACATGCTGTCTCAGAATAAAGGTCACTTATAGCAGTCATGAGCTAACAGAGAGACAAGATGGAAAGACAGTAAGATATACCACTACTTCTCCGGCAGAGCTAATAAAACAAGAATTCAACACTGATGTAGTTATTGGTAAATAATGATGCCCAGTATGCTGTGAAACACTGACCAGGGTCTTCATCACGTATGGCAGACTTCAGTAAACCTTTGGCGTCTTCCGAGCTGTAAGGTGTGACGACCTTAATGCCGGGAATGTGACTATACCATGCTGTATAGTCCTGTGAGTGCTGGGCAGCCACGCCGGCCGCAGCACCGTTTGGACCACGAAACACAACCGGCACTTTGAACTAATATCAGCAGACACATACACACATATATAAACTAATCTAATCATCACATAAACATCAGTTGAACCAGTTTGTAGGCATGTACCATATTTCAATTTTTCTTAACCAACTGGAGCCAAATTTGGACAGATTAACATTGTTAGACCTGGCCAGAACCTCAAATCTGGTTATGGATAATATATGATGGTTACAGAAGGCAGTATCACTGCTCAACACTGGCCTACCTACAATTTCCGCAGTCAGTGCTACTACCTCTATGTCTCCCTAAGAAATAAAAGTTTTATGTTACGAAAAAAGTGCTGTTTCAATTAGGGTTTTCATTCCCGGGCGCTCGGGATTCTTGGACTTTTTCATTCCTGAATTCCCGGGAATGAAAACGGCTAGATTCCCGGGAAACCGGGAACAGCGAACATCCGGCACTGGTCCAGCAGTTTGTGCATGTGCACGGCTCATGCATGCGGCTTTGATAGCAGCAGCGTGCTAGTGCTAGCTCACGGACATCCGCCGGTCTTTAGATTAGGGAGTATATATGACACTGCGGCCCCACCCCTGTCCACCTGCAGGTGGAGCTGCTGTGAATGCTTAAATGCAGATGCAGATGGAGAGCAAGCAGGCGGACAGCGTGACCGTGACCACTGACTGACCATGGAGAGGGCGAGAATTGAGTGAGTGACTGAGAGGAGGCTGGGCGCGCACTTGGACGACTGCACACTGGATGTACTCTGTTTTCTGCAATCTTACTATGGCAACAGTGCTAACTGAATATCTGAATGCACACTTGAACATTTCACGATCTTGACGATTATGACGTTGACATTATGAACGATAAACTGCAGTGTTCGTTTAGGCTATATACTGAACTTTTTGCGCTATCTGCTTCGAGAGACAGAGAGTCTGAGACTGAGAATTGATGAACGTAGGCCTAAACCCGTAGAACGTACGTATTACTCTGCATGTGAACTATAATGATTATTCGATTATTAAAACGCGGTGTGGTTCCATTTGTGAATTACTTAGGCCTACGGCTTTTCACAGCGCGGTTAGCGCCACAGTCCGGGCGCCCGGGAATGACGTTTACTGCACCAATGCTAGCGCAGTGGGGCGCCTCTGCACTAGCATTGGTGCAGTAAACGTCATTTCCTGGGAATAAAAATGTCCATTCCCGAATTCCCGGGAATGAAAAAAGGGGTCCGGGAATGCATTCCCTAGTTTCAATAGACAATTCGGCTGATTTCCAGTGCCTTTAATGATACTTGCCAGTACAGCAATGTTTAAGCAAAATGAGACAGACGTGAAAGAAGAAAGCAAACTGTCATAGGGTATTTTTGTCACTGCATTGAAACTCCATTGAAACTGCATTGAAACTCCTAACAGAATTAATTAAATTAACTGCTTCACACATTAACATGTTAACTGGAGAGCTGACCTTAATAAATCATTTGCAAACCCGATACAACTGTGAGTGACTTACTCGACCAGAAGACATGTAATGAGTCTTAGCTGCAGAGTTGACCACCTACAGTTACACACAACAGCAACCAAAGTAAACTAAAATCACACTGTACGAAGAGAGTAGATCTCAACTGATTAGCAGGTTTAAAGCTCACTGGATTTCTGTTTTACTGCACAATGCAGAGTTTGATACTGCCAGGATAAGCTGTCAGTTGTCCCTCAATCTGCAATGCTGAGATCATATTGTGGCTATACAGGATGGGCTACTTTGAAAGCAGTCATACAAACAATTAGCTTAAAGTCCAAGTCACATCGTATTACGACACTTATTAAGTTATAATAAATTCATCAAATTACAACTTTTTATTATTGTTTTTGTTGACGTTTCGACAATCGCTGCTGCCTTCGTCCAAATGACTGTCCCCAGGTGTAGCTGCGGCGGATAGTAAGTAGTAAATTTTTAATTTTAATTTAAGTAAGTAAATTCAATTTATAAAGCGCACAATGTCAGCGAGAAACTCACTGAATCTGAGGCGAAATATAGTGCAGTATGAATTCCCAGTAATGTTTCTAGTTTTATTAGTCTTTTCCAGTTTTCCCTAACTTTTGCATGAAAAATATCCTAGGACTTTCAAGACCGTGTATTTAGAAAAAAAATTCAAGAACTTTCAAAGATGCGTGGGAACCCTGTTAAGCTCTAGTAAACACCCCAAACTTCAGATGGTGGTTGAATTCAGTTACGGGAAGTGAAATCAACCAAAAACATTACTGTAAAAAATGACCAATGTGCATCAGTTTGCTACAATGCTTCTGTACTCCTGTTTGTCCTTAGCACTAATACAACACTTTTATATCTTCCAGCTGGTGAAAAAGTAATCGAAGAAAAACAGCATCAAAACTACCTGATCAATGCCCTGCATGGAAAAGTTGAATGTCATGAACTCACATATGGGTCTCAATCCTGCCTGCACACAGCACCAAAGCTCTGTCGTGACGAAAACCACAGGAAGACTAATGCAGATAAAAATGCATGGACAACTGGCCATTTTAGTCCAATAAATAACCGGCAATTATTATTTTGCTGTATTTTACAAAACAACAAAAACCTGAATGTTGACAATGAGCACATACAGAAATAATGATTTTCAAACAAATCAAAATGAGTAAATCAAGTTCTGTATCTTAGTCAGTTTGCAGCAGATATTTTAAAGGCTGTGATGCAATTCCTGTTGCTCAACTAACAGCGTCCAAGAAACAGAATACGATACTGCACAGAATTATTCATCAGCAGTGAATTGTAAGTTAAGATGTTCACAATCAGTGACTTACCAATGCAGCACCAACAGCAACACCAGCAAAACCCATCTACACACACAACAATAAACTCATCATATCTCGGCACAGAAACAATCATACTACTAACTATTCAGGACATATTTTTATTAACTACCAGTATTCATAACTAAATTACATTCACTTTAGATATTATTAGATAGTAAATCATATGACTATATTTTCACTTAGTTATGTACTATGACCTTATATGACCTTGAAATGACACTTCACATTAATCAAGAATCACTATATATGAATTCCCTTTATGATACAAATTTACACACTATGTCGCTTTTTACATGGTCTGTGGCATAATTACTGCTACGACCACATCTGTGAACACAGTCATATGCAGCAACAACGTTCCAATACCACAGAGACATTTGAAAAGATGAGTTGTTTCACACAACAACCTAAAGCTAATTCTGCTTAGCAGTTTTCTAGACCTCAGCCACAATGACAAAAACTGCACTTGAACACTATGAGACATAAGCAGAGCTCTATTTTTAGAGCAAATACATTTTCTACACCAGGAAAACCTGTACAAAGCATTGTAGAGAAAAACTGGAAAAAAGCCCAGGAGATAGAAGCAGATGCCATACGATGATACAAAAAGAAGCCACTATGTTTACTTGTTCCCAGACAGAATCGTAACAACTAGTTCTCAGACTACTAATGTAACAAGATTCTGGTAATTGAGCATAGTGATTACCTCAGTAATTGGAGTGTCAATCACTCGCTTATCTCCAAACTTCTTCCACAAGCCTTTTGAAACCTGCCACGTTCACAATAGGACTACTACAGTCAATGCCTAAAATGATACTAAACAGCTTACCATAATGTCTATTTCGTAATCTAGTAATCTGAATAAGCTGAAGTTTCACACACAGAACAGACGTTGCAAGAATGCATTGTGTCTAACCTACAACTCAAGCTGAAAATTTAGTAATTAAAATTTTTAATGATTAAAAAATTGCTAATGATTATTTACACAATTAATTGTTAATTTTCACAGCTCTAGTTCAATCTAAACCTTTCCATCTGGAGTTACTGAGTCAGGCTGGCTCCAGTGGCATACATTCCTCAGTTGATCAGGCTGAAAAGTGACAACCCCATAGCACCCAAGATGGGCCTACGATTCTGGCATCAAACTCATTTGTGTCCCACCCCTCCTCAAACCCAACAGTCCCTCCTTAAACCTTTCTCTGCCAATGCCAGCTTGGCTCCATATCAAATGGATGGCATGCAAAACTGAAAACATGGTCCTTGGGCCACTTGGTCCACACCCCACCACCCTTACACTAAATTTCTACATTATTTTTGAGTAATCTACTTAACACATAAACAGTTAAACAAAGAGACGGACCCAAAAATGTATCGCCTTTTTTCAGTAGAGGTAGCAAGATAAAAAAACAAGTTACCACAGCTGATGTACAGATATTTTTGCTGATGCATTAAAATTTTTAATGGTGTTAAATCGCTAATGTCTGTCACGCACAAAGTGACACAATGATAACATTGAAGAACACAAAAGAACAAAAACAGAAAATGTGAGCAGCAGCACCTTGTATGCACCATCATACTCTGCCACTTCCTCGCCAATGAGGAAGACTCTTTCATCTCTCCTCATCTCCTCATCCATCGCCATGTTCAGTGCATCACGAACACTCATCTGCGCCAGAAACAACAGCAAGGCTAAATTATATATGTGGATGGATTGTGGCAAGGCGCGGATGAATTTAAGGCCAGCATTTTCAAAGCCAAGTCTAGTAGTCTAGTAGTCTTCGAGGCCAGGCAAGCACTGTGACAATGGAGCTATATCAAAAATTTTACTCTTTTTATAATGCATTTACAGAACAGTAAAAGTCAAATACAGGCCAAGACATTGAGACCAAGGTCACAATTTTGTGCTCAAGTTATCTCCCCATTGCTGACGGTATGACTGAAGTCTCAATCGACTAGCAACCACACGGCCACCTTTGGCAGCTGACTGTGGCAGTTAGGATAGGGGTTAAGGTTTAGAGTTAGGGTCAATAGGTGAGGTTGGTGGAGGCTTCAGTCATACCCCATTCCTCAGGCAAGTTGGGCGATGCTAATACACTTACAGCTGTCTTTCCTAATGGGTGTACGCGTGTAGCTCTAAATGTCAGCATTTACAACTGACAGAGAATCAAACACAAACGAGCATATAAAATGGTACAAAGCTGTAGAAATAGAATCCTCGGTTGTTAAGACCGCCCATTCATTTTGACGGGTTAACTATCAGGAAAAAACCGATTAACCAGTTAACCATAGTTATAAGCACTTATTAATGGGCACCATGTCAAGTTAGCTAATGGGTGACTGAAACTTGAAAGAGATAGTCTGTTTCATCAGGCACGAAAAGTCAAAGTGAAGCGAAGGTGCCTAGTTGTCCACTGAGTGAGGGGTGGAGGGAGGGGATAAGAGCACGGCGTGTGGATAATCATGAAGAGCTGCCGCTAGCCGCCATAGTGAGGTTTGGACTAAAATTCACGTCAATAGATGTGTCATTGCGCTTTACATTCACATTCACCAGGGGGCGACAATTTCACGTGTAATTTAGTAAGATTTTGTGCCTTTTTTAAAGAATAAAATGAATGAATGAATTAACTAATTAAAATTACGGTTTTCGCCTCCAGTTACGGTTAACATTAGGCTTAGGGTTTGGGTTTAGGGTTAGGGATCAAGTTAGGGTTAGCATTTTTCAAAGATTTATGTGACAAAAATGCACTGACACTAGTTGGTAAATTGGCGATCCGTGAAGCTACGGCCAAGGTCGAAAGTCGCGGTTGTCACCATAGCGAAAGCCGCAGTGTCCTGCAGGGCGTGCCTTTCGCTATGGCGGCCCATCGCTATAGCGGACCCAAACCTTCATTCATTCATTCAAACGTGCCAAGCCTCACCATCCATCCTCACTCAGAGCATACAGCGCCGCAGGCATTCTGAGCTTTGATCACAGCTGATAACACCTGCAGCAAGAGAAGTGAGTGGGCGAGAAGAGTCAAGGAGTCGCCACTCGACTTGTCTATTATTGTACAGTTAACCAGACTGGCAGTTTCAGACCCGGTCTTGCTTTCGGGACCGGTTAGCTGGTTAACCCGTTAACCGTTAACAACCCTAATAGAATCTTCTCAGAATATAATACCTGTTTGCCAGCAAGAACCCATCCTGTAGAGAAGCATCGAACATTGCCACGAGCAGACAATGCAATGTCCTGCAAAACAACACCATGCAGTTAAGAATTATCTTAAGATGCAGGTTTTACCAAACAAACTATTCCCTAAACTTTTAACAGCCTACGCCCACATACTACAGTCTCTTGTGTCAAATGTGCAAACTGCTCAATCACTATGACAGGAAATTTATTCAAGATTAACCACATCAATTACACAATCATCGCACGTTTGCATATACCTGCACTTATTCTAATGTTTAATATTTACCTTTACAACTCTTGCAAACGCTGAAGCCATGTTGACGTTCCACAAAAATGACCTTCACCTTTGCGGGAAGGTGTACTTTGCGAAATGCGGATTGCGGAATTTCGAAAAGGTGTATTTTGCGAAATTAAAATTGCGGAAAATGTTCTTGTTGTTGAGTTATGTCAATTAAATAGAGTGC